>Ga0272442_10001526_pt1 | contig 35157 bp, 30 predicted proteins | sample SSMForm2O_FD_200262 | JGI IMG/M metagenome (GOLD analysis project Ga0272442, IMG submission 200262) | Marine sediment archaeal communities from Little Sippewissett salt marsh, Falmouth, MA, United States - SSM-Form-2O | ecosystem: Environmental > Aquatic > Marine > Wetlands > Sediment ... | reverse complement strand
TCTGCGACGTTTCTCTTGCCCAATGGCAACCGACCGGGACCCCATGCTCGACCCTACCTTTCCGTTGGACGTTAGCTGGCTGCGAGGGGGAGAGACAGGCTTTGCGGGCAACGCCCGTCTGATTGACCAGGAGACCTCCGAGTTCACCCTTCTTCCCACCTCACGGAGCGCACAAACCAGTAAACCATTGTCCATTATAGGATCCCGCCTGTCGCAAGGCAAGGCTAATGTTAGGAGCAATCGCCTGTTTTGTGGTGGGGTTAAGGGCGTTTGACGGGGCCGCTGGCGGCGATCGAGGTGGAGGGCGGGGTTTTCGGGGGCGTGACAGAGTGGGTTCTGAGCGAGAAATGGCCGGATCGGCGTGACAGGGGAGTGACGGGGCTGGGGCGGAGGTGCGGGTGATCGAGAGGGGGGAGTGCAGAATTTCCAGGAATTTTGGAATTTTTGTTGAACTTGTTATGAGCATATGCCCATAATATATATAGAAGGATTTTGCATTGGTTACGAGTTGGAAAGGAATATGCGATGCCAAGACAAGATGGTACGGGGCCGCGTGGGGGCGGCGTTGGACAAGGTGGCGGCCAGGATGGGGGTCGCGGTCGAGGGGGCGGCGGCGGACGGATGGGTGGCTCGTTCGGTGCAGGAGCCGGCGGGAACTGCGTCTGTCCGAGTTGTGGGGAAAAAGTGCCGCACGTTCGGGGCGAGCCTTGCAGCGGGATGGCGTGCCCGAAGTGTGGGGCGAAGATGGTACGGGAATAACTCTTCTGATAAGGAGCATGACGATGCCAGGTGGCGATGGGACAGGTCCGATGGGTATGGGTGCGATGACGGGGAGGTCGGCGGGATTCTGTGCGGGATACGGGGTGCCCGGATATGCGAACGCGGCGGGCGGCCGGGGGGGTGGTTTCCGGGGCCGGGGTCGCGGGCGCGGTGGCGGCTGGGGCCGAGGCCCCTGGTTCGGTGGGGCGATGGCCTATCCGGCTTATGGGCCTGCGGCGCCGGTGGCACCGACGCGGGAGCAGGAGCTGGAAGGCCTCAAGCAGCAGGCGGCCCATTTCCAGGGTGCGCTGGAGGATATCCAGAAACGGATCGAAGCGTTGCAGGCGGAGGCGGCGTCGAAGTAGGCGTCGTGGCGGTCTGCGAAGCGATTGTAGCGACCGGTGTGTGGCGGCCTCGGGCAACAGCCCGGGGATGGTGAATCGTTTTGCTGTCGGTAGGTTGCACTGCAACCGAACCATCCCCGCCCCGTAGGACCCTTTGGCTAGTGCTCTGATAGGGTCGAGGCTGCCCGGCCGGTCATTTTTGTGATGGGATGATTTGAGGAGAAGCGCTCATGAAGATTGCTGTGACAGCGGTTGGTGAAGGCATGGATGCGCAGGTGGACCCGCGGTTCGGCCGGGCGGCGTGCTTTGCGATGGTCGATACGGAGACGATGGCGTGCGAATCGATCGAGAACGGGAACGTGGCGGCGGCCGGCGGGGCGGGTATCAACTCAGCCAAGGTCGTGATCGATGCAGGTGCGGAGGCGGTTCTGACGGGCAACTGCGGGCCCAATGCTGAGCGGACGTTGCGGGCGGCCAAGGTGAAACTCTACACGGGTGTGTCGGGTACGGTGGGCGAGGCCGTCGCGCAGTTCAAGGCCGGGTCGTTGACGGAGGCGACGGGGCCGAGCGTGGACTCGCATGCCGGGATGGGCGGCTAGTATGGGCGAGGGTTTTGTGGTCGCGGTCGCCAGCGGCAAGGGCGGGACGGGCAAGACGACCGTCGCGACGAATCTGGCGAAGCTCTGCGCCGAGACGGGTCAGGCGGCTCAGTATCTCGATTGCGATGTGGAAGAGCCGAACGGGCATATCTTCCTGAAGCCGACGGTGACGGAACGGCGGGAGGTAACGGTGGACGTGCCCGCGGTGGATGAAGAGGCGTGCGTGAGCTGCGGCCAGTGCGGTGAGATCTGCCAGTACGGGGCGATCGTGGCCATCGCGGATAAGGTGCTGACCTTCGAGCCACTTTGCCATTCGTGCGCGGGGTGTTGGCTGGTCTGTCCGGTGGGGGCGATCGAGCCGAAGCCTTTGAAGATCGGTGTGCTGGAGCGGGGCGCTGTCGGGGCGCTTGGTTTCGTGAGCGGCCGGCTGGAGATCGGTCACGTGCGGACGCCTTCCATGATCGGTTGCGTGAAGGCATGCATTGAGCCCGGCGCTTTGGCTATTGTGGATGTGCCGCCCGGGACGTCGTGTCCGGTGGTGGCGGCGCTGCGCGGGGTGGATCTGGTGTTGCTGGTGACGGAGCCGACGCCGTTTGGGTTGAACGATTTGAAGCTGGCGGTGGGGCTGGTGCGGGCGTTGAAGCTGCCGTTTGCGGTGGTGATCAATCGCGATGGGATTGGCAACGATGAGACGGAAGGCTATTGCCAGGCGGAGGGGATCGACATCGTGGTGAAGTTGCCTGATGATCGACGCATTGCCGAGGCGTATTCGGGCGGAGCGATGATTGTCGATGCGGTTCCGGAATGCCGGGATCGGTTTGCGGAGATAGGCCGCTACGTGGAAGCGGCAAGGAGGCGGCGTGGCGCGTGACGTGAGAGAAATCGTGGTGATCAGCGGCAAGGGTGGGACGGGCAAGACGAGCATTGTGGCCGCCTTTGCGGGGCTGGCTGAGAACGCGGTGCTGGCCGACTGCGATGTGGATGCGGCGGATTTGCATTTGATTCTCGATCCGGAGGTCCGCGAGAGGCACGACTTCAGTGGTGGGAAGTTGGCTCGCGTTCGATCCGACGATTGCATCGGTTGCGGGCGGTGTGCGGAGGTTTGCCGGTTCGGTGCGGTGGCGCTGAATGGTGTCGGCAACGATGTGGTCGGGAAGACCTATGTGGTCGATCCGGTGGCGTGCGAGGGGTGCGGGGTGTGTGTTCATTTCTGTCCGGTGCAGGCGATTGACTTCGAAGAGGCGATCAACGGGCAATGGTTTATCTCGGAGACGCGGTTCGGGCCGATGGTGCATGCGACGCTGGGAATTGCGGAGGAGAACAGTGGCAAGCTGGTGAGCCTGATTCGGAAAGAGGCCAAGCAGTTGGCGGAATCGCAGGGTCGTGATCTGCTGATCGTGGATGGCTCGCCGGGTATTGGGTGTCCGGTGATTGCGTCGATCAGTGGGGCGGACCTGGTGTTGGTGGTGACGGAGCCGACGCTGTCGGGTGAACACGATCTGGAGCGTGTGATTGATTTGGCCGAGCATTTCGGTATTGCGGCCATGGTGTGCATCAACAAGTGGGACATCAATGCGGCGATTGCGGATCGGATCGAAATGAAGGCGGCCGATCGCGGCGTGCAGGTGGCTGGGCGGATTGGCTATGATGCGGTTGTGACGAAGGCCCAGGTTGCGGGGCAATCGATCGCAGAGTATGGTGATGGGCCTGTGAGGGCGGCGGTGGTGACGTTGTGGGAGACGGTGCGGCATGAATTGGGCAAGACGGGGAGCAGCAAGGAGAATTGAATGACGACAGGCATCAAGTATAAGTACCTGGTTCTCAGCGGCAAGGGCGGTGTTGGCAAGAGCAGCATCGCTGTGAATCTGGCGGCGTGGCTGGCCGGGCAGGGTAAGCACGTCGGGCTGTTGGATGTGGACATCCATGGTCCGAGCGTTCCCAAGCTGCTGGACCTTGAAGGTCGCAAGCCGCACGCGTCCGAAGAGGGGAAGATCGCGCCGGTGGTCTACAGCGAGACGCTGAAGGTGATGAGCATTGGGCTGCTGTTGAACAATCCGAACGAGGCGGTGATCTGGCGCGGGCCGATGAAGCACAATGTGATCAATCAGTTCATTCAGGACGTGGACTGGGGGGCGTTGGATTACCTCGTGGTTGACTGCCCGCCCGGGACGGGTGACGAGGCGCTGTCGACGGTGCAGGTGCTGGGCTCGGTCGACGGTGTGGTGGTCGTGACGACGCCTCAGGACCTGGCGGTGGTGGATGTGCGCAAGTGCGTGACGTTCTGCAAGCAGTTGAGCCTGCCCGTTCTGGGGATCGTCGAGAACATGAGCGGTTTTGTGTGCCCCCATTGCCAGAAACGGACGGACATCTTTCCCGGGGTTGGGGGCGAGCAGATCGCCGAGGATTTCGGCGTGCCGTTTCTGGGGGGCATTCCCATGGACCCGACGGTGGCGCGGGCGTGCGATGCGGGGAGGCCCTTTATCGATTTCGATGCGGACAGCGCCACGGCCCAGGCATTTGCCCGTGTCTTCGAACCTCTGCTGAGAGAGACGGAGACAACGATAGACAGTAATCGTGAAGACAGTGATAAGGAGTGCATCGCCATGAAGATCGCTATTCCCCTGGCCGGCGGGAAACTGACGGCCCATTTTGGCCATTGCGAGCAGTTTGCGGTTGTTGATGTCGACAGCGAGAGCAAGACGATTACGGGTCAGGCGGTGTTGGCCCCGCCGGCTCATGAGCCGGGGGTTCTGCCGGCTTGGCTGGCTGAGCAGGGCGTGGGTGTGGTCATTGCCGGCGGTATGGGGCAGCGGGCCCAAGGGCTTTTCAACCAGCAGAACATCCAGGTGGTTGTCGGCGCGCCGGCCGAGACGCCGGAGCGTCTGGTGACGGATTACCTGGCGGGTACACTTCAGGTCGGCGATAACATTTGCGATCACTGACGATCGCGCGGCCGTCGACGTTCGTACGGCGCAGAGAGACGTGATGACGACGGATGTGCAGATAACGGTGCTGGTCGACGACGCGGCGGGCAACGGCCTTACGCGCGAGCATGGCTTTTCGCTGTGGATCGAGGCGGACGGGAAACGTATTCTGTTCGATACCGGTCAGGGCGGCGCGCTGATGGGCAATGCTGCGACGCTTGGGGTCGGGCTGGACAAAGCGGATGTGATTGTTCTGAGCCACGGCCACTACGATCACACGGACGGACTGCCCGGCGCTGTCAAGCTGTCGACTGGGGCCCGGGTGGTGGTGCACCGGGACGCCCTGGTGACGCGGTACAGCATCCGTTCGTCGGGTTCGGCCAAGGCCGTGGGGACGTCGGCTGCGACGCGGGCGGCGATCAGGGGGCTGCCCGCCGAGAGGATTGCGTTGTCGGCGCAGTCGGTTATGGTCACGCCGCGAATAGGTGTTACCGGGACCATTGCGCGGGCGACGACTTTCGAGGATACCGGCGGTCCTTTCTTTCTCGATGCGCACGGGCGGGCGTCCGATCCGATCATGGACGACCAGGCGCTCTGGATCGATACGGGTGACGGGTTGGTCGTCTGTGTCGGTTGTTGTCACGCCGGGCTGATCAATACGCTGCACGCGGTCCAGCGGGCTAGCGGGACGTCTCGGATTCGAGCGGTCATTGGCGGCTTTCACCTGCTCAACGCCAGCGAACAGCGTCTGGAGCGGACGCTCGGTGCGCTGCAGTCGATAGCGCCCGAGATGCTGGTGCCGTGTCACTGTACGGGCGCAGCGGCGGTGCGTCGACTGCAGGAGACCTTTGGCGATCGCGTGTCTGCCGGTCGGTCTGGGATGACGTTTGAGTTCGCGTCCCAACAGTGTTCTTGACTTGGGAATGTGCTAAGCTATCGTGTGGCGGAGGCATGAGGTTCCACCGTTTGAGGAGCGTCGAAGGTGCCCAGACCGAGACAATGCAGGCGGGTGGCGCAGTTGCCGGCGGCGACGTACTACAAGCCGCGTGGTGTGCCGCTGCGCGCGTTGGAGCAGGTGGGGCTTACGGTGGACGAACTGGAGGCGATTCGTCTGGCGGATCTGGAGGGTCTGTACCAGGAAGCGGCGGCTGAGAAGATGAATGTCTCGCGTCAGACGTTCGGGCGTATCCTGGAGGCGGCCCATGGGAAGGTTGCCGATGCGTTGGTTCACGGGAAGGCCCTGTCCATCGAGGGCGGTCCTGTCGAAGTGGCCGGGCCGGCTGGTCCGGAACCCGGGCCGCGTGGGCAGGGCGGTCCCATGCGTGGTCGCGGGCGATGTCGGCGACGGGGTCAGTCATGAGGGGACGATGCCGCAGGTTTCGTCAGGTGGCGGCAGCTAGCTTGGCCTCGACGTGCTGGGTGATTTTCCGGCGGGCCTGATCGAGTTGGTCGTCGTGGGGGAGTAGGGCGAGGAGTTCTTGGAGGAAGCCGCACTGGTCGATGCGTCTGAGCGAGGCGGTGAAGTTCAGGTCGTAGACCCAACCGAGCTGGCAGAGCTTGGCGTCGTTGAGGTTGGTCAGTTTGCTGTAATCGATGAGTTGCTCTTGCAGGACGGCCTCGAGCACCCGGGGCGAGTATCCTGGCTTGTCGGGCAGCTCGATCTCGAGCATGAAGTTGTCGGGGTCTTCCTGAAATCGCTTGTAGGCATCTGTGACGATGCGGAAGATGTCGATTTTGTCGGCATCGCGGATGAGCTTGGTGAAGAGCAGGGCCCGACCGGCCAGCGCCGAGGGGAGGGATTTGCGGCCGTGGAGGCCAACGGCCGTTTCGACCCACTGCCGCTCCTGGCTGGGCAAGATCTCCAAGATGCCTTCCTGTCGCAAGACCTGGACGCCTAGATGGCAGTGGTTGACGCTGCGTGCGTCGCTGTACGTTCGGTATTGGGCGAACTGGGGGAAGCGGCCCGTGTCGTGGAGCAGGCCGATCAACTCGGCTGTGCGCGTCTGGTCTTCGTCCAGGGCCAGCTCTTGCGCCAATAGCACGATCTCCCGGCATACCCGCAGCGTGTGCTCCTGCTTGTGCGTGAGATTGGTGTTGACGAAGTCGTCGTCGCCAAGGAAGCGGCTGGTGTAGTCGTCAAACCAGCGTTTGAATCGGTCGAGTTGGTCCTGGTTCATTGTCGGTGTCTATCCCTGAGGTTCCGGAAACGGGCAAAGCGGCGAGTCTACCGGGACGGGGCGGGCACCGCCAGTGGCATTCGAGAAAAAGCGGATCGCTATTCCCAAAATGCTGGAGGCGACTATAATGGGGCCGCCTGCAAGAGGGCGTCGGGATGTTAGTTAACCGGTAGGAGAATTCAGAGTATGCCGACAGTGAATGATATTGTGGTGCGTAAGCCGACGGAGGAGGAGGCCAGGCGATGTGAGGCATGGCCGACCTGGGCGTGCGAGCCGAGCACGTTTGACTGGTCCTATACGGAGAAAGAGACTTGCCTGATTCTGGAGGGGAAGGTCACGATTACGGGTGCTGAAGGCTCGGTCATGTTTGGCCCGGGCGACCTTGTCGTGTTTCCTGAGGATCTGGATTGCGTATGGAACGTGGAAGAGCCGGTGAAGAAGCACTATAGCTTTGGGTAGACGGTTTGGGCCGGTATCGCCCTGGGGTTGTCCTGGTGGGCGGTCAGGCGAACAGATTCATCCGTTCAGGGGTAGGATTGGGGGATGTTCCGGTGTGTCTGCGCCGGGACCGATGGGCGCACGTGGGGGGTAAGACGAGCGCCCGTTTCAGAAGGTGATTCTTTGGGAAGGACATGGATGCCGCCTTATCCGCCTTCGATTTCCGGTATGCCAGAAGACGTTGATGGACCGGCCCAGCGCGGGAGGGGGCGCTCGGCGGCTTGCTGGTGGTTGTGGTTCTCGGCGTTTCATTTGTGCGACAGACCCCATCCGTATGATTTCGGGCGATCGGACCAACCTCACAACAGGACAGGAGCTTGCGCATGGCTTTCACGAACGTCTTTGTTTACCCACGGTACCCCGAGAATCTCGAACGGTTGTATGGTCTGGCGTATAACCTCTGGTCTACCTGGCATTACGATGCGATTCGCCTGTTCTATCGGGTCGACGCGCGGTTGTTTCAGGTCGTCAAGCACAACCCCGTCCGGTTGCTCATGAGTTTGTCGCAGGAGCGCATCGACGAACTGGCCGGTGACGAAGGGTTTCTTTTCGAGTTGGATCAGGTCTGGGAGAACTACCAGGAGTACATGTCGCACCAGGAACCGGGCGAGGGCAGGCTGACGAACGGGCTGGGTCGTGAGGACACGATTGCCTATTTCTCGATGGAGTTCGGGCTCCATGAGTGCATCCCCATTTATGGCGGTGGTCTGGGCATTCTGGCGGGCGATTATCTCAAGGCGGCCTCCGATATGGGCCTGCCGATCATTGGCGTCGGTTTGATCTATAAGTTCGGGTACTTCACTCAGCGGATCAATCTCGACGGGTATCAGGAGGAGCTGTTTCAGGAGTTCGACAACCACCTCATTCCGGTGCGTGAGCTGCGGGACGCGCACGGGGAGAAGGCCCATATCGACATGACGCTTCTGGGCAAGCCATTGCGGGTGAAGCTGTGGGAGATCGAAGTGGGGCGGACCCGGTTGATCCTGCTCGATACGGACATCGAGGACAATCCGCAGGAGTATCGCGATATCACGCGCGAGCTTTATGTGGCGGACCGGGAGAGACGGTTGCAGCAGGAGATCGTGCTGGGGCTTGGTGGGGTCAAGGCGCTGGAGCGGCTGGAGATTCATCCTACGATCTACCATATCAATGAAGGGCATTCGGCGCTGTTGACCATTGCCCGACTCCAGCGGCTGATGAGCAATCTGAAGCTTAGCTTCGCCGAGGCGAAAGCCCTGGTTCGGGCGTCGACGGTTTTCACGACACACACGCCGGTGACGGCGGGCAACGAGAGCTTCAAGACGGAGTTGGTCGAGACATATCTGGAATCGGAGGCCAAGGCGCTGGGCTTGACGTTCGATGAGCTGGCTGAGCTGGCGCAGTTCGGGGATGACGAGAAGAGATTTTGGCTTCCTGCCTTCGCCATACGGTTCGCGACGCACATCAACGCGGTTTCGAAGCTGCACGGGGAGGTTTCGCGTCATATGTGGGCCGCTCTTTTTCCCGAGTGGCAACCCCAGGAGATCCCGATCGACCACGTGACGAATGGGGTGCATCGGTCTTGGTTGAGCCAGCCGTTCACGGAGTTGCTTAACCGGCACGTGGGGCCGGGCTATATCCACTGCGCCGGCAGCGCGGCGCTACGGGAGAAGATCCCGAACGTCCCTGATGAAGAGATCTGGGAGGCGCATCGCAAGAACAAGCAGAATCTCGTGACGTTCGTGCGTCGCAAGCTCGCGGCGGATCTGGCGGCCAAGGGGTTTATCCAGACCAAGATTGAGAATCTGACGCGGCTGCTGAATCCGGAGTATTTGACGGTTGTTTATGCGCGGCGGTTCGCCCCGTACAAACGTGCGACCCTTATTCTGCGGGACAAGGAACGGCTGAAGCGGATTTTGACGGATACGAGCAAGCCGGTTCAGTTGCTCTTTGCGGGCAAGGCTCATCCGGCGGACGGGCCGGGCAAGGACATGATTCGCGCGGTCATTGAATTCGCCCGGGAGTACGGTCTGGAGGATCGGGTGATCTTCCTGGAAGACTACGACGTGGATGTGGCGCGGCATCTGGCGTGGGGTGCGGACGTTTGGCTGAACACGCCGATCCGGCTGAATGAGGCGAGCGGCACGTCGGGGATGAAGGCGGCCATTAACGGCGTGTTGAATCTTAGTGTGCTGGACGGTTGGTGGCCGGAGGCGTACGACGGGCAGAACGGTTGGGCGATTACGGCTGGTGAGTCTTTCCAACAGTCGGGGGTGCAGGAGGTGGCGGAGGCGAACCAGATTTACGATTTGCTGGAGGCGGTGATTACGGAGCTGTACTACGACCGCAGTGAGGTGGGGCTGCCGGCGAAGTGGGTGGCGATGATGAAGCACTCGATCGCGACGGCCTGCCAGGGTTTCAACATGAATCGGGTGTTGGCGGAATACGCCGAGAAGTTCTACGTGCCGGCCAAGCGGCAGATTGCGCGGCTTTCCGACAATAACCACGCGTTGCTTCGGAAGGCTTTGGGGGGTGAGGCGGCGCTTCTGGAGCATTGGGATCGCGTCGTGATCCGCGACGTCTCGACGACGGTCGATACGAAGGATCGGGTTTGCCAGGGGGACCGGGTGGAGGTTCGCTGTCGTGTTGATTTTCACGGGGCGCCGGCCGAGTTATTTGCGGTGGAGCTGTTCCTGCGGCACGGCGACACGGATGAGTTCGACGTGCTGGCCATGACGCGTGGGGAGGCCGAGGGGTCGTCGGTGCCTTATACGTGTACGTTCGAGATTGCCGAGCATGGTTTGCTGGGTATGAGCGCGCGTTTGCGGCCGGCGGATGCGGTGTTGCAGGACCTGCATCCGGAGCTGATCAAGTGGGCGCAGTAGTGTTTCGGGGCGGGCGCGGATCGCGTTCTAGACGGCGAAGTCCTGGGGTTTGAGATCGAGTCGACGTCCGGCTTGGGCGGCTTCGTTTACTTTCAGGACGGTGACGGCGGTTTCGTATCCGACCTCGGCCGGGCAGGTGAGTTTGACATGGCCGCGAATGGCGTCGAAGAAGTTCTCCAGGTGGGGCTGGTGTGGGGGCTTTGTCATCGAGACGGAGAGGTCACAGCTTAGCAGTGTGGCGGGGGTAATCCGCGCTCCGTTGATGGTGACGGGGTCCGGCGTGTCAGCTACGGAGAGGACCTGGGCCAAGTCTTGAGTCGACATGCGTTCGACCATTTCCATGACGGGCTTCGACGCGCGCAGATATCCCTGCTTGAGTCCCATGGCCCATTTGAGCATGTCTCTCCGCACGATGGGTGGCTCCGGATAGAGCTTGGTGGCGTGTGATCGTTCGGAGAGGACCAGCGTCCCCTGATCGCCAAGGAACTTCTCGACGTATCCTTCGTGGCCGTTGGCTGTGAGGGTCTGGTAGGTGGCTGTGATGGGGCCCTGGGGTGGCTCGTATTCGTAGGTGGCGGCGACGGTGTCGTGGCATTGGTGGGTCTTCTTGTCATAGTAGTTGGTGCGGGCGCTGGCGATGACCGAGGTTGGCCGGGCGTTGAGGAACCAGTTGTAGACGTCGATCTGATGCGCGCCGCGATCGACGGCGGGGCCGTTGCCGAGCCCCTTGTACCAGCGCCAGTTGCGGAACTGGGCCATGGATTCGTAGCCGTACCGCCTCAGCGCGGCGGGATCGATGGAGCACCTTTTTGGCCAGCCAAGGGGGGAGTGGGCGGGGCGGTTCCACTGGCCGTTGACGGCGATGATCCGGCCGAGCAATTTCAGTTCTTCGAGGAGCTTGTCTCGGCAGAGGATGTAGCGGGGGTTGCTGCGGCGCTGGTGGCCGATCTGGAGAAGTCTGCCCGAGTGCCTGGCGGTCTCGACCATGCGGCGAGCGCCTGCTATGGTGTTGGACATTGGGGTTTCGCAGTAGACGTGTAGACCTGCGTTGAGGCAGGCTGTAGCGTGGCGGGCGTGCCAGAAATCCGGCGTGGCGATGATGGCTGCCTGCAGGTTCTTCTCTTTATCCAGCATCGTCTGGCAGTCGGTGTAGGGTGTGGCCGGATGGCCGTAGTGCTGGAGGATGCGTGTGGCTCGCCTGAGGCAGTATGCCTCCCAGATATCGCAGACGGCCGTGAAACGGAGGCCGGGGACGTTGCGACAGGCACTCAGCAGGGTCATGCCCTGGACCCCGGCACCGATGAGGGCCACGTTGAGGGGTTCGACGTGATCTGTCTGCTCGGCGGCGTCTGATATGCTCGGCCGGAATGCCAGCGCTGCTCCCGCCCCCAGCGCTGAGCGCAAGAAGCCGCGTCGGTTCACACCGTTTGCCTTCATTGTTCATCCTTTGCCATTATCTGATTGAGCATTCCGATTCACACGGCGAAGTCTTCGGGTTTGAAATCGAGTCGGCGGCCGGCTTCGGCGGCTTCGTTTACTTTCAGGACGGTCACGGCGGTTTCGTATCCGACCTCGGCCGGGCAGGTGAGTTTGACACGGCCGCGAATGGCGTCGAAGAAGTTCTCCAGGTGGGGGCGGTGGGCGCGTTCGTTCATTTCGACGAGTAGTTCATAGCTCGGCGCGGGTATGGACTCGCGAACGTCCAGGGCGACGCCGCTGGATTTGGGTTTGTCCTCTTTCGGGTTCTCGGGCTCGCTGAGGTAGCCTTTTCTGACCCAGCGGTCCCACTTTCTTTCGTCGACCCAGCTTTCGCGATAGGCGCGGCAGCGGGCGGCGCGTTCGGACATGAGAAGGGTGCCCTCGTGGCCCATGAACGATTCGAAGTACCCCTGGCTGCTGTTGGTGCTGATGGTTTGGTAGTGGGCGGTGACGGGGCCCTGGGGTGTTTGGTATTCGTAGATGGCCATGACGGTGTCGTACCATTCGTGGGTCTGCTTGTCGTAGTAGTTGGTGCGTCCGCTGGCGAGGACGGATGTTGGGCGGGCGTCGAGGTACCAGTTGTAGATGTCGATCTGGTGTGAGCCGAGGTCTACGATGGGGCCGCCACCGAGTTTCCTATACCAGCGCCAGTTGCGCAGTTGCTGCATGGACTCGTAGCCGTATCGGCTCAGCGTTGCGGCGTCCATTTCCGTCTTCTTGGGCCAGCCTTGCAGGGGCTTGACGGAGCGGTTCCACTGGCCGTTGACGGCGGTGATTTGGCCGAGCAGTTTCGCTTCGGCTAGGAGTTTGTCGTGGCAGAAGATGTAGCGGGGGTTGCTGCGGCGCTGGTGTCCGATCTGGAGGAGCTTGCCGGTGCGGCGGGCGGCTTCGACCATCTTGCGGGCGCCGGCAAGGGTGTTGGACATTTCCTTTTCGCAGTAGACGTGCAGGCCGGCGTTGAGGCAGGCGACGGTATGGTCGGCGTGCCAGCAGTCGGGGCTGGCGACGATGACGGCGTGGAGGTCCTTCTCTTTGTCGAGCATTTCACGGTAGTCTTCGTATTTGTTGTGGCCGTGGCGGTAGGCGCGCAGGCGGCCTGCCGCCCGCTTGCGGTTGAACGGCCAGATGTCGCAGACCGCCTGGAAGTGCACGCCTGCTATGCGTATCGCCGCCTCCATCAGCTCTCTGCCCTGCTCGCCGGCGCCGATCAGCGCAATGTTGAGGGTTTCGGGTTTGGCGGTTTGTGGCGATGCACTGAAGACCGTTGGCGCCAGGGCCAGACCCGCTCCCATGGCGGTGGCGGAATGGAGGAAACGGCGCCGGTCCATTGCATGGCTCGATTCGTTTGCGTTCATGGTTTTCTCCTTCCAACTCTCCGGTCGGGACCAGGCCCGCCAAGAGGACGTACGATCCGCGCAACAATGTGATAGGAGTCTTCCGCGTCAGGCGCTCATTGATGTGTCCGCAAGGCCTTGCTGTTCTACAAGCACCATTGCGCGAGCGCGCGGGATGTTACAGGTGATTTGCCTGGCGGGATGAATCGGGGATGTCGAGGACGAGATCGCCGAGGTCAAGGGGCTCGTCGCTGTATGCTTGCGACATGGGGGGCACTTCGATGGTGGCGCGGTACGACGCGATCACCTCTGTGGGCTGCTGATCCGGCGGTCCGGTTTCGAGTTGAACGTCGAGTTCGTATTGGCCGGGCTCAACGTCGGGGATGTGGAACGTGCCGTCGGCGTTGAGGGTGAATGCGTGGAACCGTCGATTGGGGTCCTGTTGCATGGACTTGATGTACTCTTGGCCTTCGCGTGTATTTCGCCACTGCTGGTGCCACTGATGGCGCTGATCCTCGGTCATGAGGATGTAGCCACTTGGCTTGGGCATTCTGGGCGTGATTGTCGCCAGCGTTCTGTGACCGAAGGTGAAGTCTACGGGTCCTTCATGGCCTGGTGGTGGCACGAACTTGCCGATCACGGGCCGGCCTGTTCCGCCGATGGCCAACTGCACGGTCTCGCCTGGAGGAACGTGGATCGGTGTTCGATTCGTCCAACTTTGGAAGGATCGGCCCATGGTGACCCGGTAGCCGATCTGCGTCCAACGCGGTGGCACCTTTTCCATCACGAACCGGCCTTCGGCATCCGTCTGGGCGCGGTCCCTGTATCGAATCCAGCGTTCCACGCCGGTGGACATGGGATCGACGAGTTCCACCACTCTATCGGCGCCGGGCCGGTGACCGATGCGCAGCGTCCCCTCGATGCGTCCCCAGGGCTGAGGCTGGATTGTCAGCGGAGACGTCAGTTGATCGTTCTTGACTCGCACGAAACCGCTCTCATGGGCGGCGACGATTTGAAACTCCTTTGGCCTCCGCGCAAAGGAGAAGCGCCCGGTCGCATCTGTCTCTCGCATGTCGCTGCCTCGGTGCCCCAGGGCAACGGCGTCGAGCCGACCCGCAGAAACAGCGACGCCTTCGTCGGGGGTACACAGGGCGACCTGTGCGCCGGCTATGGGATCGCCGTTGGGATCGACGACCTGCCCGGAGATTCTCGGGTATGCCTTGGCGATGGCTTCGTGGACGTTGGCGGTCAGGTTCTCGCCACGGAGTTCGGTGGCGACGATAGTTCCGTTGGGGTCGATCAGCATGGCGCTTGGCAGGGGGGGCAATCCGTACGGTTGGGCGATGCCTTCATCGAGGCTCTGTCCGAAGTATATCTGTGGCCATTGGACATCCTGCTCTTGAACGTAAGCCCTGATCTGACCAAGTGTGTCGAAGCCGCCGAAACCGATGATCTGGAGCGTGCTATCATCGCGGTAGTATTCGTGGAGTTCTCTGAGCGTCTCCGATTCCGGAGGGGAGGCCGGGCTCCAGAAACTGAGCAGCACGAACCTGCCACGATAGTCGAGCAGGCGAATGTCGTTGCCGTCGAGCGTCTGCGTTTCGAATGGCCTTGCTGTGTCGCCCACCCGGAACGTCGGGGGCGCCCCCAAGACGAGATCGCCCAGGTCGAGGGGCTTGCTTGTGTATACTTCTGCCATCGGTGGGACTTCGATGGAGGCAGTATAGGGGCCGATCAGTCTTGCGGGTCGATGAGATGTCGGCCTGTGACGATACGTGGCGTGGAGTTTGTACTTGTCGGGCAGGACGTCTTCGATGCGGAACGCGCCATCGCGGCCTTTCTCGAAGCTATAGGATCGTCTCTTGGGGTCCTGGGCGATGGCGTTGCGGTGGGCTTGCCCCTGAGGTGTCTGGTACCATTGGCGGTACCACTGGAGTCGTTCGGCGCCACTCATCCGGCTCCAGTCGGCCGGCCGGGGCGGCTCGGGTTCCGACGGCGTCAGCGAGCAGAAACGGTGGTGGAAGTCGATAGGCTCTTCGGGGATGATCAACCTGCCGACGACTGGTCGACCGGTCCCACCGAGTTGGATGTTCACGGCTTGGCCCGGTTGTACGAGAATTTGTCTGCTGATCCCGGCCGTGCTGGAGCCGCCTGTTCGTCTGGACAGACCAACGCTCAGTCTGCCGGGGGGCACCTTCTTGATGACGAAGCGACCGTCGGTTTTGGTGGTTGCCTGGTTTCTATAGCTGAACTTCCGCCCCGTCTGTGCCGAGCTGATTTGCGAGATCCACATTGTCTCGTCAACCGCCGGTTCTCGCCCGATGTACATTGTTCCTTCGACGCGGCCCCAGGGTTGCAGTTGGATGGTCGTCGGGGTAACGAATGCCTCGCTTTCGACTTGAGCGAAACCGATCTCATGGGCTGCGACGATGAGGAAGTCGTTGGGGTCTTCGGAGAATGAGAAGCTTCCATCGGCATCCGTTTCGATGATCTCGGCGCTGCTGCTGGGGTTCCCCTGGGGAGCCAGGGTACCGGTGAGCAGTGTCGCGCTTTTGTCATTCGTGCACAGGGCTACTTGGGCGCCGGGGGCGGGATTGCCGTTGGGATCGAGGACTTGGCCGGAGATTCCGTTTGCGGTTGGCTCGGCGGTATCTGTCAGGTCGACCCAGGTGGGTTCGGTGGGGTCGGGGTTGGTAGTCCCTTCGACAAGGACGCCTCCGCCAGCGCCCTTGTCGGTGGGTATGGGTGAGGAGGTGAGGATGCAGGCTTTGTCGTCGTCGGCGAGGATGTTGATTTTGTAGCGGCGGCCTTCGGCAGTGGTGACCCGCAGCACTTCGGGTAGGCGCTGGCCGATCGCATAGGTCTTGAACGATTCGGCTACCGTAGTGACGTTGGCCTCGGTGGTGGCGTCGCGCACGAGGATGAGCGCACGGCTGTCGTAGACTAAGTCGCCCTGGCCGATGGTCTTGATGGCCTGCCACATCTCGGCGGGGGATTCGGCTTTGGGTATGGTGAGGAGCTTTGCCGTGGCGAGATCGAGCATGAACGGCTCATGGTCACAGTCGGGCAGCGTGATCTTGCGCGGGTCCTGGGGCCGGTCGGCGGATTCGACGTGGACTTCGACGGCAGTTGGCTTTCCGGGTCGAAGGGGGACGCTCCTGAACTCCACCGACGTCAGGGTCCGGGTCTGGTACTGGAACTGCTCAATATCGGCCAGGGGCAATCGCGGGAAGTACACGGTTGCGCTGCCGAGACCCGTGTCGGAGGGTGGTCCGGCAGGTATCGTGTCCTCCATCCGCTCACCTTTCATCCTGGTTACAATGCGCCGGGGTTCTTCGCCGTGGAAGAGCACGCCGCCGAATGGACTTTCCTCTATTCGTCCATCCTTTGTTACGGCAATGACGCGCTTGAGATCTCGGGCGCCGTAGAGCCGGGCGTCGTTTGGATCGCCTACGGGGCCGGTGATGGTGACGCTGACGCCGTTACTGAAGGCTTTCTCGATCCTGGTGAATGCCACGCCGCTCTCATCGGCCTGCTGGGAGACGTCGATTTGTGGAGCGGTTCGGGCGATGGTCTGCCAGGGTTCGACGATATCACAGCGAATCTTGCAGGTCGTCTGGTCGGGATCGGCCTGCATCACCAACCAGCGCAGCTCGTGGAGGCGTTTGCCTGCCTTATATGGCGGGTCGCTGGCGCCGCTCCAAGAGTTGCCTGGGCTCTGCACCATTGCCTCCCAGTGCTCGGGCAGGTAGCGCACGCGAAGGGCTATCTCGAAGGGGGTCTTGCTGCGATCGTTTGGAATCACCCAGGCACCACGTTTGTCGTAGGGGGCATCGGCCAGTGGCGAGCCGTCGGGGCGCCACCATTGCTTGCCCTTGCTGGGGTATTCGCAGGCGCCGAGCAGTTCGACTTCCACGCCGCTGGGCAGGGTCACCCGTGCGCCGGTTTCGGGGGCTGTCTCGGGATCGGGCGGTGGTGTGCTCCCGGGTCTGACGAGTCTTAGGGTCTCGGCGCGGATTTGCTGCCAGGTGAGACCGAGGTTGCCCAGAACTTGAGCCGCGATGCCTTCTTTTTCGCGCATGAGGCCCAGGAGGATGTGTTCGGTGCCGAGGTAGTCGTGGTTGAGGGCTTTGGCTTCTTCCTTGGCGTATCCGATTACCCTTTGGGCGCGGGGGGTACGCGGGAGTCGGCGTTTGGTTCCCGGCTCGGGACCGGGTTTGAGGAGCTTGTTCACTTCGGCGCGCAACGTGTCGATGTCCACGCCGAGATTCGCGAGCACCTTCGCACTGATGGCATCGTCCTGGCGCATCAGGGCCAAGAGGATATGCTCGGTGCCGACGTAGCTGTGATTGAGGCTGCGGGCTTCTGTCTCGGCGAGTTCCATGATCTGGCGGGCGCGGTCGGTCATCGGTCGCGCTTTGGCCATGGGGAGGAAGACCGCGGCAAAGATGATGATCGTGAGCAGACCCCAAAGTCCGAGTCTGGCGGATTTGGGGATGGGGTGGTTGAGGATGTGCTTGATGCGGCCGGACAGGGCACTCTTGGATTCGACGACGCCGATGAGGCGCAGGCTCAGGGCCGGACGTTTCCTGAAGGCGAGTTTCGCCACGTTGATGAGGGTATCGGGGTAGTCGCGAGCGGTGTCGCCCATGGCGACGAGGACGGTTTCGTCCACGGCTTGCTCGCGGACGCGGCGAATTTGCATGTTGGCCAGCCAGAGCAGGGGATTATAGAAGTAGGCGATTTGCAGGAGTGTCTGGGCCAGATTGATCCAGAGGTCGCCGCGTTTGATGTGCGCCAGTTCGTGTAGTAACACCGCTTCCAGATCGCGCGGCTGCAGTTTCGGCGCGAGCGTGCGGGGGATGAGAATGGTCGGCCGGAGCAGGCCACAGACGGCCGGGCTCGCGGCGTTGGGCGATATCTTCAGTGAGAGTGAGTTGGACAAACCCATGCGGGTGCGGCATTCGTCGAGAGCGGCCTGGAGCCGCGCGGGTGCCGCTTCGGCCTGAGCGACGAGGCCTTTGACGAACAGGGCCCGTTGCAGCAGCAACAGCGACAAGGCTATCACCACGGCCAGCCAGCCCAGGAGTACGAGCGCCGGCCAGTCCAGCGTAGGAGTCGATGCCGCCAGTTCGGTTGCGGGTGGGGCACTAGGCGTCTGGATCGGAGCGGGTACCTCTTGTGGGTTGTGTGTAGGTGTAGGGGCCAGATGCGACGGCGTTGCGGTTCGAGAGGGGCGGATGTCCTCTATGAAGTCAGGCGGAATGGTGGTGCCTGATGCACGATCCGGTGCTTTTGCTTGGGGTTGTGCCGTGGATGTTGCCGGTGATTGTTCAAGGTCCGGCGTCTCGCGGAGGACGATTGTCGGCGCCTCCAAGGCATCCCCGAACCACGTGCCGAAGCTGACGGGTGACCAGAGCGATGTGGGCAAGACCAACTTCAGTAGTACCAGCATCCAGATCCAGTAGCGAAATACGGCCCGGACCTTACGACGCAGCGCGATGTCTATGAGCAGTAGTATCAGAATCAGCACGCTGGATTGGATCAGCATAGGCAGGGCGAAGTCGATGAATTCTCGTCCTGCCGAGTTGATTGTCTGCACGATCGCATTCATGATGAGACCTCCGCTTCCAGAAAGGCTCGCTCAGGCCGTTGCGTTCGAACTACTTCTCAGCACGCTTGCCGCGGCTGCGTTTTTTGCGGATCATCGCCTCCAGTTCCGTCAGCTCATCTGACGAGAGCGTATGGCTTTCGAGCATGAATTGCATCATGGGCGTGAAGGCCCCGCCGAAGGCTCGCGTCAGGGTCTTCATGACCTCGCCTCGGCGAGCCTGCTTCTGCGTTACTGCGGAGCGATAGAGGATCAGGTTGCGAATGCGCTCGGTGGTGAGCAGGCCCTTGGTGACCATACGATCCATCAGGGTCTTGACGGTGCTGTAGGTCCATTTCTTCCGTGCCTCGAGCTGTTCCTGGACGGTCGGAGCGGCGCAGGGTTCGTGGTCCCAGACCACCTGGATGATCTCCCATTCCGCCTCGGTCAGCACGTAATCTCTCGTCGTCATGACAACCTCCTTTGTCTTTAACATTGACGAGACTACTCTACAGTTGTAGAGATGAAAAGGGAAAAACCCAAGAATTCTGAAGTTTTTTCTACCCCGTTCCGTCATTGGTTGTGTGCTGTCTTTGTTGCAGCTTCGGTGCTACAATGACGGTCTGACAAGCGGAGACCACCGGAGCCACGAATTGAGAGGATCTATCATGCGGAAGATTGTGCTCATGGCCGTTGCCGTGCTGGGCCTCAGTGTTGGTTCGCGCTACGCCTGCGCCGAGGAGACGGGTCAGATCACGACGACGATCGTCTACGATAACTACCCTTGTGCGGAGGGATTGAAGACCGACTGGGGCTTTTCCTGTTTCGTCCAGGGCATGGACAAGACCATCCTCTTTGACACGGGCAGGCAGGGCGACGTGTTCATGGCGAACATGGAGGTGCTGAAGCTGGACCCGTGCAGCGTCGACGTCGTTGTCATTTCGCATTTCCACGGCGACCATACGGGCGGACTCGAGGCGTTTGTCGAGCGGAACTCGAAGGTAACGGTGTACGTGCCTGCACCCAAGCGGGATGAGTTCGCACGGCGTTTGGCGGCCAAAGGTGTGGAGGTCGTCTGGGTAGACAAGCCCCGCACGCTTTGCCCGAACGTTTACCTCACGGGGTCGATGGGCGAGCGGATCATCGAGCAGTCTCTTATCCTGGGCACGGGCGAGGGCAGTGTGATCATCACGGGTTGCTCCCATCAAGGGATCGTCGAGATCTTGCGCAAGACCAAGGAAATCGTGGACCGACCCATTGACACGGTTTTTGGAGGCTTTCATCTGGCGCAACACTCGCGGGCCCAAGTTGAGAGGATTATCCGCGAGTTCAAGGCGTTGGGCGTGGCTCGGCCCGGTCCGACGCACTGCACGGGTAGTGAGGCTATCGCGCAGTTCAGAGAGGCCTTCGGGAACAAGTGCCTGAAGCTGGGTGTGGGAAAGGTCCTGCGTTTCCCGAAGCGCCTGGCGTCCGGCGAAACCGCCGTCCGCCGTCCGGCCAGCCGCGAGAGACTCAGTCGGCGGTAAGTGCGTCGACGGGAATGATGGCGAGTTCGGCGTTGTTTTGATTGCCCGGCACCAGGGCTGCCGAGTAGATGACATAGAGGCGGCCGTCGTACTCGAGTGCGTAGGGGTAGGATAAGTGCGGTTGGTTGCCCGAGAGATTCGTGCCCTTTGGGGTGTCGGCGATCCTGTAGATCTTGCTGAATTGCCTGCGTCCGGGCGCGCTGACGGCTATGCTCAGCGGTGTACGGCGCATGCCTGCGTCGGCGCAGATCGTGCCGATCACGTAACGCTGACCGGTGCTGAGGATGCCAGCATACGGCTTGGCCGGCGTCATGGGCAGATTGCTTTCGCGCATCGGTGTCCAGGTCCGTCCGTAGTCCTTGCTTGCCGAGGCCAATGCCAGACCCTTGGCCCCGTAGCGGGCGATGCAGGTTACCTCGGCGCTCTCGACGATCACGGCCGACTCGCCCCACATGCGTCCCAGCGCTTCGGCCTGCGGAATCTCGACTACCTCCCAGTTGGCCAAGTCGTCGCCATGGCTGATGGCCACGGCGGCGGGATACTTGCTGGCCACAGTGATCCCTGCCATGATCCAGTTGCCATCGTCCATCTTCAGAGGCTCGGCCATCGGCCAGAAACCCTTGCCGATGGTGATGGGGCGGCGCTCCCATCGACCGGCTTGCTCGTCAAGGACATAGGCCTGCATCCGGGTGTCGCGGCGGGGACCGGTGAAACTACTCAGGAAGGCCCAGAGGGTGCGCTCGTGAGAGAGAAAGACCCCGTGACTGACGCCGCGTTCCGTGTCGCCCGCGGCGATCATTTCTATGGGCAGCCAAGTGCGGCCGTCGTCGGTGCTGCGGCGTCCCTGGACGATTTCCGTGACCGTGTTCTCTTCGCCTCTGTTATGGCCCCACGAGGTGTAGAGAATGCCTATGTGGCGCACGATGGCGGCGCCGTGGAGCCAGCGATAGCCGTCTATTTCCGGACGGCGTTCCTTGACGATGCAAAACCGCAGGCCTTCGATGGGTGGAAGTTCGTTGCGTTTGGGAATCGGTTTTGACGGATCCCAGAGGAGGAACGGACTCGGCCCTTCATCGGCTCGGGCAATGCTACCGGAGTGAGCACCGGCCCAGAGAGTGACAACGATGAGGCAGATGGGACGCGCGCACCTCCCGATGACAGGGTGATGGGATTGGACCATGATTCATTTCTCCTTGACGGGGCCAGCGCTTGTCGGAGACAGTATACTATGAGTTTGCCCGAGGTTCTTCAATCGTTGTAGAAGCCGCCGGGCGTCGCACAATCAGGAAGAGAGGCGCTTGCTATGAGTAGGCCAGAGTATCGAGGCGGGCTGAGACGTTGGACAGGGACAACAGAGGAGTGGGCTACGTGCGTCCTTTGTTGTGTTTTTGTGATGGTCCTGTGCAGCGTGTGCTTTGGTGCTGCTTCCGAGCGGGATGTCACCGGGCCGGTCGAGACGCCGTATCCGCGTGTTGCGATGCTGTGGTCGCCGATCCGGGGCGAGCGGTCGGTGGAGAGTATGACGCGGCACGATCTCATCATGGGCGGGGTGGGTCGATTCGGGTTGCGGTACGACCGGGAGCCTACGGGGTTGGCCGAAGCGTTTACGGCCGACTCGATCGCGCGGGCCAGGGAAGGCATTGCCGAGATGCGGCGGCTCAATCGCGATGTCGTGATCCTGGTGGAGTTGTATTTCTACGAGTATCGCGAAAGCTGGCTGCCCGCCGACCATCCGTGGTGGCTGCGCAAGGATGGCAAACGGCAGCAGTTCTGGCCCGGGACGTATCGCATGGACTGGAGCAATCCGGAGTACAGGCACCACGTCGTCAAGCTCACGAAGGCGCTGGAGCAGATTGGCTTTGACGGCGTCTTCTACGACAATCTTCGCGACGAACCGGAGCCCTGGGTGGTGTTCCTGAAGGAAGTGCGCCGGGTGGCGAGCGATGACTTTCTGATTTTGGCCAACGCGGGCTACGCGGTCGGACGTCATGATTTCGCGGCGCCCTATCTCAATGGGATGATGTACGAATCGGGCTGGAGTCACGAGCGGGCGGAATGGGAGGACTGCATCGCCAAGATGCAGCACACGCAGACATTGCTGCGCGAGCCCAAGATCAGTCTGATCGAGCGGTTCGAGGAGATTCGCTCGCGGGCGGGTTGGCCGGGCGACGCCAAGCGAGGGCAGAAGCCGCCTGCCGATCCGCAGGCCCGGCGGTGGAGCCTGTGCTACGCCCTGGCGGTCGGGGACTTCTACTATCTCTTCTCCGACAACACCAGCCACCGGCACGATTGGTATCCTGAGTACGACCTCAAGATCGGTCTACCGACGGGTCCGGGCGAACGCGTTGGTCCTCATGTGTGGCGGCGGCAATATGAGAAGGCGATGGTGGTGGTGAACTTGCCCGGGGCTTCGGTGCCCCATGAGGTCCGGCTGGAAAGGCGGGCGAAGGACTCGCTAACGGGCCGGACGGGCACAGAGTTCGTCATCAAACCGGCCGATGGGGCTATCCTCGTAGTCCAGAAGTGACTGGAACGTATCCCCTGGTTTGGCAGTCGCTTACACTCGCAAAGCGGTTGTGGATGTTCAGCTTATCCGCATTTTTCTCCTTTTTTCTGGATTTTTTGTGCTATTGTACTATAGTACTAGTACTCTATATATATAGCGGATAGATGCAGCACACAGACAAGTGGAGAGCCCTGATGATCAAGTTCGAGCTGGATTTGAAGAGTGGTGTTCCTTTTCATCGCCAGATCGTGGACCAGATTCGCTGTGGCATTGCCTCCGACCGGTTGCTGCCGGGCGAGCAGTTGCCTACCGTGCGCGGTCTGGCGGTTCAACTGCAGGTCAATCCCAATACGATTCGCAAGGCTTACTCCGAGCTGGAGATCCTGGACATTCTGGACACGCAACAGGGCACGGGCACTTTCGTGAGCCACCGGGAGGTGGAGATCGGCGAGGCAGAGAAGCACCGCATGCTGAGACAAATCTGTGACGAGTTCGTTGCACGCGGCAACCAATACGGCTTCACACTCAGAGAGATCGTAACCCACCTGCAAAGGAGACTCGAAAATGGCTAAGAAGAAAAGGCACCAGGTCGTATCGAGCCTGACCCGGGAGTACAAGGCGACCACCCAACTGGAGGCCGAAGCGGCGTCCGTCAACTGGGTCGGCGCCTTGGTTGCAGCCGTCGTTGTCCTGGCCGGCGCGGTCCTCAACAGGTTCATCGAAGGTACTTGGCAGCAGTGGAACCCCTATATCATTATCGGCACAGCGCTCGTTGCGAACATCTTCTTCTTCGGCATCAAGATCGCCAACCAGTGGGAGCGTGCCATTGTCCTGCGACTCGGCAGGTTCCGCGCGCTGAAGGGACCGGGGCCCTTCTTCATCATCCCGATCATCGAGAGCGTTACGCAGTCGGTCGATATGCGCATCCGCTCGACCGACTTCAGTTCCGAATCGACGCTTACCAAGGACACGGTGCCCGTCAACGTCGACGCCATCTGCTTCTGGATGGTCTGGGATGCCAAGAAGGCCATCCTGGAGGTAGAGAATTTCTACCAGGCGATCGTGCTGTCGGCGCAGACGGCGTTGCGTGACATCATTGGCACGCATCAACTGACTGAGATGTTGTCGCATCGGGAAGAGTTGGGCAAGAAGCTGCAGGAGATTCTCGACGAGAAGACCAATCCCTGGGGCATCACCGTCCAGTCCGTGGAGATTCGCGACATCATTCTGCCGGCGGAACTCGAAGACGCCATGTCGAAGGAGGCGCAGGCCGAGCGCGAACGTCATGCGCGGATCATTCTGGGCACAGCGGAGACGGAGATCGCCGAGAAGTTTGCCCAAGCCGCGAAGCAATACGAGTCGAACCCGGGCGCCATGCACCTGCGCGGTATGAACATGCTCTTTGAGGGATTGAAGGAAAAGGGCTCGATGATCATTGTACCCAGTTCGGCGCTGGAGACGATGAACCTCGGCGCCATCGGGGGTCTGGCAGCACTGAGCCAGACGCGTATGGAAAAGGACGAGAAAGAGCCCGAGAAGCCCATCGACCGATAGGTACGGCCGCCGTCAATTGAACCTAGGGGCTGATTTGCGAGGATTGGCACGATGAGACAGTTGCGATGGGCAGGAGAGGACGACCTTGGAGGGCTTAGGGCCAGCCTTTTATCGACAGCGGTGCTGCTCCTTGTCGCAGCGGGATCATACGGTGCGGAGGCGACGCTCGTGATCGAGAATGCCCGCGTCATCGTGGGCGACGGTACTGTCAAGGACGTCGCAACCGTCGTCGTAGTGGGAGACCGCATTCAGAGTATTTCGGCAGAGAAGACTCAACTCAAGGCGGCCAAGAGAATCGACGCCCGCGGCCGAACATTGATGCCGGGTCTTATCGATACCCACGTCCACTTCTTCGGATTGACGGGACGCGGGGAGGCGGCCTTCCGAGCACAGATCAACACGTTAGCGCCGAAGTACATGAAGGATTTCCTTCGCCACGGCGTGACCACCGTCAAGTCCCTGGCCGATCCTCTGGATCTCGTCCTGGAACTGCGGACGATGGTCAATGACGGAAGGATCCTGGGGCCCCGCATCCTCATCGTCGGACCGTGCTTCACGGCGCCGGGTGGGCATCCCGCCGTCACTCTGGGGGAAGATGATCCGTGGATGCGATCTGAAATAGCCATCGAGGTTGATGATGAAGATACGGCGAGGAGGGCGGTGCGTCGCCTGGCTGCAAAGGGAGTAGACGCCATCAAGGCGGCGGTCGAGGCCGGCCAGGGCACAGGTCTGCCTGACAAAGTACTCCCGAGGCTCTCACCGGATGTGCTTAAGGCGATCGTCGATGAAGCGCACAAGCACAAGCTGAGCGTTACGGTTCATACCCATCGCGAGCAAGATGTCGTCGACGCCGTCAAGGCCGGTGCCGATGGCGTGGAGCATGGCGTTTGGGATGCTGCCCTCGGTGACAGTCGTCTTGCGGAGATGCTCCTGGAGCGAAATGTCAACTACACGCCGACCCTGTGGATCATGTCGCTGAACAAGGAATCCGAATCGTTCGAAATCGCCAAGCGGAATCTCAAAGCTCTCTCAGACAAGGGCGTGCGAATCTCCCTGGGCACGGACACGCTTTGCTCTATGCTGCGTCCGGGCCTGAACACCATCCAGGAGCTCGAATTCATGGCCGAGGCCGGACTGACTCCTGAGCAGATCATCAGGTCCGGCACCCGGGATGCCGCCGAGCATCTTGGGCTGCTTGACGACCTGGGAACTGTGGAGCCCGGCAAGATTGCCGACTTGATCATCCTTGCCGATGATCCCCTGAAGGATGTTTCAGCCCTGCATCAGGTCCAGACGGTCATCAAGGGCGGGCAGGTCGTGCACGATGCGGGGGCGGAGGCGGCCCTGCCAAAGGGGATTCCGTCCAATGCCAATCCCGTGAGCTGGTTTGAGATTCCCGTGACGGACATGTCTCGCGCCAAAGGGTTCTACGAGCGCGTGCTCGATGTGAGACTCCAGCCGCTCAAGATCGGGCCGATGGATATGGCACTCTTCCCGGCGCGACCGGGGACTCAAGGTGCGACCGGGGCCCTTATGAAGGGGGAAGCCTTCCAGCCGTCCGTGAAAGGCGTGCAGATCTACTTCACCACGCCTGACGTCGACGGCACGTTGGAGCGCGTGCGGGAGCGAGGTGGACGGGTGGTGCTGCCGAAGACGCGTATTGGTCTGTTCGGCTTCATCGCCTCCTTCGAGGACAGTGAAGGCAACCGGATCGGTCTTCGCTCTTGGCAATAGGGACGAGCGCCCCATGGGGCTCTGGAGTTCCTGTTTGGAGTGATCGCCATGTTGAAACTGAATGCCGGAACGCTCTGTGCGTTGGCGGGCCGCCTGGTACTGGTGGCGCTGTACTCGGTGATCTCCTGCAACCTGAAGGGGTCCGGGGCGTGGCGAGACAAGGGGATAGATGACACGGTTGCGATTCAGAGGGCGATCGACCGGTGCGCTTTCGCCGGCGGGGGGACGGTGCATGTGCCGGCAGGGGACTACCGCCACGGCCAGCTAGCGTTGCCCGGCAACGTCGCGCTACATCTGGAAGCGGGAGCGACACTGTGGGTTAGCGCACGCGAAAGCGACGACGGACAAGGGGATCAGTTCCTCGTCTTCAAGAGCGTTCCGCAGGGGCGATCCGACGCCGAAGAAGGGGACTCGGTATCTCTCATGGCATCGCCGTAGGCTTTCAGCTTTGCCAGGGTCGGGTTCGGCTTTGGAGGTTGCTCAGGACCTTGTTGAGGATCATGGTGTCCTCGGCAATCTCGAAATCGAACATGCCGGCCAGGGTGTGGTCGGCGCCGTTCTGGAAGACGTACTTGAACGCGTCCTGTGGGGGAATCGTCCCGGCCGCCATCACTTTAAAGGCGATCCAGGGTTTGGTGACCTTGCTCATGACCTCGATCGTCTCGTCCGGGTCCTTGCACCAGTAGCCCGGGAACTCCTGGTAGGGTCTTTCCAGTTCCGCCGTCTTCGGGCCACTGGGATAGTTGTGGTGATGGAAGGTCTTGATGTAGAAGTCGCAGGGGATGCCCATCTTCTCGCAGGCGATCACGACGCGCAGGTCGTGGGCGCCGACGCCGCAGGGAACGCCGTGGTCCTTGGCGATCTCAACGGCCTGGCGAATGAAGTCGACCTTGCCCTGGGCGAAGAGCGCATCGGAATGCACGCCCCAGACGTAGAGGGCTTCGGTCCCTTCGTCGACCAGTCCCTTGACGTCTTCGGTGTACTTCTCCATGCCGGGCTCGGCTGGCGCCGTCGGGCAGATGATCCACTGCATCTTGCCGCCGTGGCGCTGGCGGTAGCGCTTGAGCATCGGGACGATGCCGGGCGGGTTGTGGATCGAGAGCGTGTTGATCCCGTGGGCCTCGGCCAGGGCCATGGTCTCGTGGATCTTCTCTTCTGTGTTATAGGCGGCCGTGAGGTTATAGACGTACTTTAGGTCTCGGCTGTGCGTGTAATGGGTCAGGAGGTTACCGCCGAGCAGCATACGACTGACCGTCAAGTCGCCGATCCTCCCGGCCGGCATCGTGGCCCTGGAGTTGGGCGCGACGGTGACTGTGAAGTCGCTGGCGGCGGAGCCCTGGGCAGCGCTTGCGGCCATAGCACTGGCGGCCGAGGCGGCCAACGATTGCTTCATAAAGCTGCGACGATTCAGATCTGCTGCCATGGCTAACGACCTCCTTCTTCTGTGCGGAATCTGTGTACCTTATTCCACGACATCATCAACGGTGTCAGAGAGTCTCTCACTACCGGCCAGCCGACCAGCGGATGGATTGCGCCACGAGCCGGCGGAAGTTCGGGTCGGCGTAGGCCTTGCTATCGTGGCCACCTTGGAGAAAGACGACGCGGGCCTTGCCATAGTCCGGGCGCGTCCAGCCGATCGTCTTGTCACTGGTCTCGTGATCCGTTGTGAGCAGGACGTGGTTGTCTGAAGCGAACCAGAGGCCGTGATACGTCTCGTCGTGAATCTCGAAATCGTCCATGTCGCGTGTGATCGGATGCTTGCGATCCGCGATCTGGACGGTCAGGTCCACGTCGTGCTTGTACGTGCCTTGCTTGTACGAAACGCCGTCGATGGTCTGGTCCTGCAAGGGGTACTTGGCGCCGATGATCTTGCGATACTCGTCCCAGTCAGGATAGTTGGCTTCGGCATGATGCATGGCAACCAGGCCGACGCCTTTGTCTCTCAAGAGAGCCTTGAAGTTCTCCTGGCGTTTCGGCGAGATGCTCTTGCTCATATTGTAGAGCACGATGACGTCGTAGTCCCAATCGGAAATGTCCTCGAACAGCTCGCTGTGGTCCTTCTGTTCGGCCTCGACATAGTTGATATCGTCGTAGCCCTCGAACAGCTCGAAGAACGGGTCGTGCTCGAAGCCATGCCCACCCGTGACGACCACGACATCAATCACGTCCGGCTGGCCGTATGGGGTCTTCGATTGCAGACTGCTACACGAACTCAGAGGGACCACCATCATACAGAGCATCATCAGCAAAGCAGTTCTTTCGGTCAATCTCATTTCATACGTCTCCCGGCGTGTGGCAAGGCGGCGCACTCGTGCCTTGCCACACGTTCAAACGCTGACTACGGCAACGGTTTGACCATAATGTTCTTGTAGTGGACGACGCTGCCCGGGTCGTGGCCCTGGAGGGCGAAGGTGCCTTCGCTGATCTTGCGGTCCTCACGTTCCCAGTCGTCGGGTTCGGTCCAATCCACGGTGGTCTCGCCGTTGATCTTGATGACGATGTGCTTGTCCACGACCTTGATGTAGTAGTCGAACCACTCTTCGTTCTTGGAGGGAGCAATGTCATTCACATCTACGACGCCGTAAAGGCCACCGGTCTTCTTGGGGTCACGGTGCGTGGTGTTCACCTGGCACTCATAGCCCTTGCTGGGCCAGCCGGTCTCTTTGTATTCGGTGTGGAAGTAGATGCCGGAGTTCGCCTTGTCCATGGTCATGACCTGGGCCTTGAACTCGAAGTTCTTGAAACTGGCATCGTTGACCGGTCCGACATAGAAGAGGTGGCTGCGTTCGCCATGAACGACGAGTATGCCGTCCTTAACGCTGAACGTGCCCTCGTTCTCGCTGGCCTTCCAGCCGTCCAGGTTCTCACCGTTGAAGAGGCTCTTCCAGCCACGCAACTTGCTGCCCATCTGGGACATCCCTCCTTGGGAGCATCCGGCCAGGCTTACCGACAAACAAAGGACTACCAACAAAGCTACTTTCCCAGTCATCTGATCTTTCTCCTTACACTTCCCTGTTATTGTGATTCCAGTGTGCCATGTGGCTTGGACGGAGGCCCGGGCCACGTTATTCACAGTTGCCAAGGGCTGCGCATCGCCCGCACAAGACGTCGGTTGGCCGCGTCATTGTTGACGAATCGTTCCTTCGCCGGGTCCCAGCGCAGCCTTTCTTCCAGACGAATCGCGATGTCACTGATGTGACACAGTATATCAGCCTGGACGGCTGCATCAATGGGGCAGATTGTTTCTTTACGCGTCCTGACACAGTCCAACAGGTTCCGCGCGTGGTTTGCACTCTCGTAGAGGCGGGTATCGTTCGGACCCCACTCGATGTCGAGCAGTTCCTTCGGATGGGCGTTGATGCCGGAGCGGTCGACGTGGACCCAGCCCTCGGAGCCTTCGAACGCGGTGCCGTGGCTCGTGGTTCGGCCGTAGCGCTGCTTCCACTTCTCGGGATACGGATCGCCCGTGTAGTTCATCGTCACGCCGCTGTCGTACTTGCAGGTGATGTCCCAGTTCATTGCGGTGTCGCAGACGCCCTCGGGATCGGGCCATACGCCTTTACCTTCGATCTCGACCGGGCCGGTCACTCTGTCTCCACCACCCCACAGGGCGATGTCGAGAGGGTGAACACCCCAGCCGGCGATGAAACCCAGCGCATAGTCGGAGATGAACCACCACCACTGGTTGGAGACGCGGTCCGGCGTGTGCGGGTGGTAGGGCGCCGGGCCGAGCCACATGTCGTAGTCGATCCAATCGGGCGCCGGCACCTTTTCGCGCGAGCCGCCGGCGCTGCTGCCGGGGGACCAGACATTGATCGTGTGTAACTTGCCAATGCGTTCGTTCAGCGCCAGTTCGCAGGCAAAGCGGAAGTTGCGGTTGGAACGCTGCTGCGTGCCGAATTGAAAGATCGTGCCGTAGCGGTGGCAGGCCGTGCGCAGCGCCTGGTCTTCGGCCAGGCTCAGGCCCATCGGCTTCTCCAGATAGATGCCCTTGCCCGCGCGGGCCGCTTCGAGCGCAACCAGAACGTGCCAGTGGTCGGTCGGTGCCGCGAGGATGACGTCGATGTCGTCGCGGGCGATGATCTCGCGGAAGTCTGTATAGACGGCGCAGTCGTTGCTGCCATAGTGTTTGTTGACGATGTTGGAGACTTCGTCCCGCCTGGGCTTCTTCAGATCACAGATCGCCACCACACGGCAATCGTTCTGGGACAGGAAGTCTCGCATTACGCCCGTGCCTTGCGGCCCCACGCCCACGCAGCCGACGGTGACGCGCTCTCCGGCCGCGATGGCGCCAGCCTTACCCAATGCGGCAGGGCGGACTACGTATGGGAACCCTACCGCTCCCAGAGCCAGAGATGTGGTCCGTCTGATGAAGTTCCGACGCGAAAGGTTCGGCTGTAGGGCCATCTCAATGCTCCTTCTCGGTCCGGAATCGACTGTTGGTACGAGAACTGCAGGCCCATTAGTCTACGTCAGGCTACCTCGTCGGTCAAACCAAAAGCCTGCTCCCAGGCCGATCCAGCAGACGCCCGAGACTCGTTCTTCAGGCTACGTCCGAGAACGCGACAGGCCCTCTCCAAGCGGTTTGGAAGTACGCTGCCCGGCCGCGCTTTAGACCACTGGCCTGGCCCGGACGATCAGGGTGGCGGGCTCGGCGGTAAACCAGAGGCTGGAACATGCCGAAATGCATCTAGGTAGGATTTGTTGCCTGCCGCGCGGATCGTTGAGGTGCTACGATGAGAATACCAAGACACTGGACAAAGGCTTCATACACCGGAAGGAACCTCGAAGGTAGGGAGCTGACCTTCACGGCCTGGGGGTGGTCGTTCAACGGCCTGGCGGCTGCCCAGGATGACGCGCAATCGCGAGCACGGAGAATTTTCGATTGCCTTATCAACGGCAGACAACCCAGTTCGTACGAGTATTCCGATCGCCCCTTACGAGAAGAGATCATCCACACGATGCGCCAGGACGACAAGGACGTCGCCGTCATTACGCGCAACCGGTACGGTGCACTGGTGCTCAACACGGCGTCCGTCCTGTTCGTTGACATTGACTTCCCGCGCATCAAGCCCGAGGGGTGGTTGGACGCCATTGCTCTGAGTGTCTCCGTTAGCCGAAGGAAACAGCGGCAAGCTGCAACTCAAGAACTAACGCTGCAGTCCGTCCGCGACTGGTCCCGGCGCCACCCGAACCATGCCTTTCGCGTCTATCGCACCTATGCCGGCTTGCGGCTTCTCTTCGTGGACCAGCGTTACGATCCGAGTTCCGATCGGGTCGCCCGCATCCTGAACGAACTGGGCAGCGATCCCCTGTATCGCACACTGACGTCCAAGCAGGAATGCTTCCGCGCGCGGCTGACGGCCAAACCCTGGCGCTGCGGGACCAGTGTTCCTCCCAATCAATACCCGTGGGCCAGTGAGGAAGACGAGTGCTCCTACCGCGCCTGGGAGGACCGCTATACGCAGACCGCGGAGGCCTACAAGGCGTGCGAACTCGTCGAGAGCTACGGGGAGACCGCCGGCGACAGCGAAATCAATACGGTCCTGAAGATGCACGACGATCTGGCATGCGCCGGCCAGGATAAGCGACTGGCCTAGCCGAGCGATGGTTGTCTGCCAGCGCTGTGCCGTGCCCGACCCTGAGACAACGAGCCCCCCTTTGCGCCATACGCACGACGATCAGAAGCTGTGGCGGACGGCGAGGTAAGCGTTAGTGTTGTCGTGGAACTGGTTGAAGAAGGTGTGGGCCTCGTCGCCGAAGAAGACGTTGGCACCGACCTCGAGGGCCAGGTTGTCGCTGGCCTTGTAGTTGGCGATCGGGCGCATGTAGACGTCCTCGTCCGAAGGCGAGTAGTAGGTGAACAGCGAGAGCCTGAGATTCTGGTTCATCAGCAACTTAGTCAGGCGCAGGGTGGTGAGGTGGCGAAACTCATCGCGGGTCGGGCTGGCGGAGGGAAGTGTGTCCTCGTAGTCGCCATGGTCGAGCATCTGCTCGACGTAGTACTGAACGCCGGCGGTGAAGTCGCGGCCGATCTCCTGCGTGTAGCCCACGAGGTAGCGCATCTCGGAGTTGTTGATCAGCGGATCATCGCCGCACCGGTCGTCCACCGAATCGTAGTAGCCTACTTCGATGTTGCCGATGCCCTTGCCGACATTGCCCCGCGCACTGGCGCCGTAGACATACAGTTCGGGGAACACGCCAGCGGTCATGGTCTGGTTGAAGCCGCCCGGGCTTTTCCAGTAGCCCCAGTAGCCATAGGCCGCCAGTTCGTAGTTGTTGACGTTCTTGTAGAGGCGCAGGGCGGTCTCGTCTTCCTCGAAGAACTCGCGGCGACGCTCAACAGCCAGCTTGCTGTCCTCACCGGCGCTCATGCCCGTGGCGGGACTCCAGTAAGAGATGCGCTCGCCACTGATGAAGCGATCGGAGTCGAACTCAGGTGTATACGTGATGTCGAGATTGGCCCAGTCCATGAACAGGCTGACCTTGGCCGCGTCGGAAGGGGCTTTGAGGTACTCGACGTCTCGCCCGATGAAGAACGACTGCCAATCCTTGGGGAACAGGTCGTTGATGAAGAGCAGATCGCCTGTTCCCCAGGTGAGCACTTGTCGGCCGAGCTTGACGTCCATCGTGTCGGCCGGCCGTGCGAAGATGTTCGCCTCGCGCAGATCAAAGACGCCTTTCTCCTCGACACCGTCACCGTAGAAGTCGCCTTTGACCTTAACGTCGCCCCAGTCGCGCATAGAGAACAAGTCGAATTGGTAGCGAGCCTCCATGATCGACATATCCTTCTCATGTGGGTCGTTCATGAGCCGGTAACCCGAGCGAACTTCGTAGAAGCCGTGGTACTCCGTCTCAAGCTTCTCGAAGAACTTCTCAACAGGGTCGGGCTTCGGTTCCTCGTCCTGACCGGCCAGCGCCGGTGCCAGAGTCGCTGCGAGCAAAAGGAGTGCGACCGTGATGCGCCGCGATGCGATCATCTCATAGCCTCCCGGGGTGGTCTGCGCAGATACCGCTCTTCGAACATGTCACCAATCTTGATATTGTACTGGACGTCGGAGAACTCCATCTCCGTCTTACTGCCGGTCTTGAGATCCTGGACAACCGATTTGGTCACGGTCGGCAACTCCTGGATCACTTCGACTTTCTGCGATTCGATCGTGCGGTAGAGCTTGCCTGCCTTGTCGTAGAATTCCATCTTCATGGGCACGTAGTTCTTGCGGTCGATGGCGACGGTGAAGTAGCTGAACTCAACGCTGTCGGGCTTCTTAGGCGTGTTCTTGACGATGAACATCGTATCGGTCGTCTCTGTCAGCTCGTGCGTGTCCTCGTCCAGGCTGCGGCCCGAAACGTCCTCATAGAGGAAGTCGGAACCGACGAAGCTGGTACGCTTGTCGCCGGCGGCGATGCGATTGACCCGGTCGATGGCAGGCATGTAGAGCCAGCGGTCGTCGTCCTTGTCGATAGCGGCGTGCTTGTGAACGAGGTAGGTCATCCGGCGCACATCCGGCGGTCGTTGGAAGTAGACAAAGTAGTTCTGATCACCACCATCGGCAACATCCTTGCGGAGGATGATGAACTCCCGGTCGCGCTTCTGGCCTCGCTTGTCCGTGATCGTCATCTTCACGCTGGCCTTGCCATCGTCGGCCTGGTAGTAGGCGACGATGTTGGCCTTGGCCACGATGGTCTGGACGTCGGGGATGTCTTCTTTCTCGGCCGTCGGCGCGGCGCCGACGAGCGCGAAGCCACCCGTCAGTACCAGTAACAATCCTATCGTATTTGTCCTCGTCAACATATCGCACCTCCCTTTCCGTTGCGTCACCCTTTGACGCCCAGCTTCTTCAGGAACGTCATCATCGGACACCAGTTGGTGGCCGCCGATTGCAGCAGGTTCAATCCCACAAAGCCGGTAAAGAACAGCCAGTAGGGTGAATGATAGTGTGCCAGCAGGATGCTGACAATCACAAAGAACCCGGCAATGCCTCTCAAAAGTCTGTCCACATTCATGGTTCGATCCCCCAGATCGTACGTTATGGATTCGTTGATTCGGTTTTGTCGGCCATGCGGCAGGCCTGTCGTCGTGACATGATGCCGCAGGTCAGTGCCATCAACGGGACGGCGATGATGCTAACCAAGGCGAGCTTGGTCCAGCCCAGATGCCAGTACTGTTGCAGGTTCAGGGCAAGCAGCGCCACGGCTGCCATAGAGATAATGATGCAGAAGACACAGTTGCAACTCACCGACTTCGGCGTCTTGGCGGTCTTGAAGAGACGCTGTTCGAGGACGGTGAGAATAGCCGGCAGGATCAGCAGGGTGACGATGCCCGACAGCGCCATAATGGCACAGAGGAAGATGCCGACGGTCTTGTACGGGACCAGCGGCGCCGCCAGTAGAGGCAAAAAGCCAATCGCGATGACCAGCACGTTGCGGCTGATCGCCCGGGCGGGCTCGCCGAACATGACGGCGATACTGGCCTTCCACGACCCGGTCGCCGCGTGGGTGCTCCGCGCCCGCTCCAGGAAGTGGATGGCGAAGTCGACCGCCATGCCCAGCGTCAGGGCGCTGAGCACCGCCACGGGCATATCGTAGTCCTTGCCGACGAGGCCGATGATGCCGTAGATCACCGCGATGGTGATCGACAGCGGGACCATGCAGACCAATCCCCAGAGTGGTGAGCGGAACAGGATCGCCATCATGATGAAGACGATGATGAAGCTGCCCATCAGCGACTGAAGCATGCCCCAGACCATTTTCTCCTGCCACACGGTGTTGATGTAGGTCAGGCCCGCCCACTGATGCGTCAGCGGCGCCGGCGGGGCGTTCTCCTCGAAGTAGGCATCGACCGCCTTGATGACCTCTTCCATGTCTTTGTTGTCGCCGCTCTTGAGCTGGAGCCAGAGGTTGGCCTTGTCGTAGTCGTTGGTGACGAAATGCCACAGGTCGTCGGGCGTATGGCTGCTCTGGAACTGGATCAGACACTGGGCGACGGCCGGCGATGACGGCGGCAGCGGCGGGTTCTGAGGTTCGCCCCCCATCAGTTCCTTGTAGACCTTGGCGACGATATCGGCCAGCGAATTGCTCTTACCGACCAGGCCCATTTTCTCGACGTGCTCCTGGAGTGCGGCCATGTAGGTGAGCACCTCGGGTTGTTTGAACAGCTTGAGCCGTTCCTTTTCCAGTTCGAAGAAATCGGCCAGTTCGTACCAGGTATCAGCCGTGTTGCCCTGGGCGGCCGTTTCCTTATCGCTGGCGAACTTGGATAGCTCATC
>Ga0272442_10001525_pt1 | contig 35173 bp, 25 predicted proteins | sample SSMForm2O_FD_200262 | JGI IMG/M metagenome (GOLD analysis project Ga0272442, IMG submission 200262) | Marine sediment archaeal communities from Little Sippewissett salt marsh, Falmouth, MA, United States - SSM-Form-2O | ecosystem: Environmental > Aquatic > Marine > Wetlands > Sediment ... | reverse complement strand
GTAAAATCAATATAAAGAATACCATGAATTTTTTAATCATAGGATAACCTCCAAGAATTATATTTTTCTTAAACTTGATTAAATCTAATTCAGTGTCAAGTTTTATATCTGAGATGTAACCAAAACCTAAGCTATGAGATTATTATAGACAAAATTATCAGTTCTGTTTTGCTGGAAGGTGTATGAATATTAGATATCTTGCCCAATGGGTTGAAGAAGACAGATTAAAGAAATCGGTTGTACACCAGATAAGGAAATATCGTGATCAGATTGCGATCTCTTTCCGAAAACAGAAAACTTTCCTGCAGATCAACCTGGGTACAAATGGATTTCTGTTTTTTACTGGCAAAGAAGAATTACTTTTCAATATCAGTAAAGAACTCGAGCTTCTTAATCAGAGATTGCAGCATGCTATTCTAAAAAGAATTGAATTATTGAATCAGGACAGGATAGTTGAACTCGTATTTGATAAGAAAGATATAACCGGACAGTTAGTTTCCTTTTTTCTGATTATCGAACTGATCCCCAATAGATCAAACCTGATATTAACGGATAGGGAAAGAAAGATACTTTTTTCTTTGAGATCATCCAGAAGATTTAAGAATCTACTACCAGGGAGTTCCTATCATTTACCATCAAAAAAAGAAGACCTATGTCTGGAACGGATTGTTTACCCCATAAGCTTCGATCAGCAGGGAAAAATCAGGGAGAATACGAAAAAGTTTAATATCTTTCCTGACATGAATTCTTTTTTCGAAGGATATTATTATCTTTATTTACTTCCTCTGGCTAAAAAGAAACTTATAGCGAACCAAGAAAAAATACTGCGTAAGGAGATCTTAAAAAAACACAAAAAGCTGGATAAATTGAGTCAGGAACTCAGCCAGACCCGGAAAGAAAATCATTGGAAGCAAATAGCAGAATTATTAAAAGCCAATTTCTCTAAAATGAAGCGGGGTATGAAGCTGGTTAGACTAAAAAACTATTATCAAAATGGTTTCCCGGAGATTGAAATTGAACTGGAGCCGAATAAGACACCATCTGAGAATATAGAAAACTATTTCAAGAAATATCGCAAAGCTAGAGATGGCAAGGTTAAGATCAAGCAGCAGATAGAAAAAACCGGAAAAGAGATCAGGAAATTAGAATCCAAACTTACCGAACAGAGATCTTGGAAGGATCTTGATGAAGAATCGGAAAATCTTAAAAGTGCGAAACCGGAACCTAAACGTTTCAGGATGTTGAAAATCAACCAGGATTGGGAAGTCTATATCGGCAGAAATAACAAGGAGAATGATCTCTTACTTAGCAAACTAGCAAAACCGCACGACTGGTGGTTCCACTGTCGTATGTTCCATGGTTCACATCTGATCTTACGTAATTTGAATAAGAATCTAAAGGTTCCTTCAAAAATTATCTTGATCTGTGCCAGAATGGCAGCATATTACAGCAAAGCCAAACATGCTACCAATGTACCGGTTGATTATACACAGGTTAGGTATGTCCGAAAACCTCGAGGAGCATCAGCGGGTTTTGTAACCTATACCAATCAGAAAACCCTTTATGTGGATCCGGCTGGCATCAGGGATATCAGATCGCTAATATGAATAATTATCCTGAATTGAGGGATTGCAGGATTTGTCCCCGCAACTGTGGTATAAACAGAGAGAGAACCTTTGGTTATTGTAGGAGCGGAATCTTACCCAAAATCTCTTCTTGGGATTTGCATCATGGCGAAGAAGCAGTTTTAAGTGGAATCCGGGGGAGTGGAACGATCTTTTTTACTAATTGTAATTTGAAATGTGTTTTTTGCCAGAATTATGAAATAAGTCAGTTGGGCTGGGGAAATGAGATAACCAAAGCTGAATTGGTTAGGATCATGCTGAGTCTGCAAGATAAACAGGCTCATAATATTAATCTGGTTACACCCACTCATTTCACTCCCCAGATCAGGGAAGCATTGAGAGAAGCAAAAAAAAGGGGATTAAAGTTACCGATTATCTGGAATACCAATGCCTATGAGAAACCTGAAATACTGGCAACCTTGAAAGACCTGGTTGATATTTATCTCCCTGATTTTAAATATTCTTCTAAAGAGTCAGCGCAGCTCTATTCTGATGCTTTGGATTATCCTGAAGTAACTGAACTTGCTCTTAAGGAAATGTACAATCAAGTTGGACATCTGATTGTTAACAAAGAAGGAATAGCTGAAAGAGGAATCTTGATCAGAATTCTGATTCTACCAAAAGATCTGATCAATCTAGAAGGTATTCTCAATTGGATTGCTGCCAATCTGGGAACAGAGACACGGATCAATTTAATGGCTCAATATCATCCGGTTTATAAAGCAAATTCTTATCCTGAGATTTCAAGAAGAATAACTCTTTTAGAATATGAAAAGGCAAAAAAACTTGCTTTGGAGATTGGTTTTAAAAATGTTTATCTGAAATAAAAAAAAGAGGATCCCGATAATGATGATCTTGGTATTTTTCTATTTTAATCAGGAAAAATATGAAGGAGTTTTATAACTATGATTAGATCTGTAATACTCGTCAGCGGGGGTATGGATAGCTTGGTTACTGCAGCAATCGCAAAAAAGGAAAGTGATGAGGTTTTTTTCTTACATCTCAATTACGGTCAGTTGACCGAACGTAAAGAAAAGGAATGTTTTCAAAAACTGGTGGGTTTTTATCAGCCTAAAGAAGTGATGTTACTTGACATTCCACAATTTAGATCGATCGGAAGTTCCAGTCTTATAGACATGAATATCCCTCTTGATACTCAGCAAACAGGAATTAAAGTACCAAATACATACGTTCCCTTTAGGAACGGTAATTTTCTGGCTATTGCTGCTGGTTGGGCAGAAGTACTTGCTGCAGGTAGGATATATATTGGAGCTGTAGAGGAAGATAGTTCGGGATATCCCGATTGCCGGGAAAGTTTTTTCCGTGCCTTTGAACGGTCAATTCATCTTGGTACGAAGTCTGAAACAAATATCAGGATATTTACTCCTGTGATTCATCTGAAAAAAGCTGAAATCGTGAAACTGGGAAAAAGATTAGCTGTTCCCTTCCAATATTCCTGGAGCTGTTATCGAGATCAGGATCTTGCCTGTGGTACTTGTGATAGCTGTATTCTAAGATTGAAAGCCTTTCGGGATGCCGGAATGCAGGATCCAATTCCTTATCGTCAAAAAAAACCTTAAATTCTACAGATTGGAAAAGAATTTGGCAATTTCACACATAAAGATAATAGGAGCCGGATTAGCCGGTTCGGAAGCTGCTCTGCAACTTGCAAAGTGGGGTATAAGGGTAAGTTTGTATGAAATGAGACCTCAGCAGATGACACCTGCCCATAAAACAGATCTACCAGCCGAACTGGTTTGTAGTAATTCACTGAAATCCACCTTGATTACAACCGCATCCGGTTTATTGAAAGCTGAAATGAGACTTCTGGATTGTGAATTGCTAAAACTGGCAGAATCTTGTTTAGTCCCAGCCGGGTCGGCTTTAGCAGTTGATCGAGATCTCTTCGCCCGGGAAGTACTGAATAAGCTCGATCAAAATCCCAAGATTGATCTTATCCGCAAGGAAGTAATAAAACTCGACGATTCTCCAACTATAATTGCTAGTGGTCCCCTTACTTCTCCGGGATTAACTCAAAATCTGATAAACCTGTTGGGGGAAAAGCAGCTTTGTTTCTTCGATGCTATTGCTCCAATCATTTCGAGCGAGAGCATAGATTATGATATTGTTTTTTCCGCCACCAGATATGAACAAGGAGACCCAGATTACCTGAATTGCCCGTTTGACAAGAAGCAGTATCTTAACTTTATCAAATCCCTGAAAGATGCAGAAAAACATCAGGTTCAAGAATTTGAAAATCAATTCTTTCAACAGCTTGATTTTAACTTTTATCAAAATTGCACCCCGATCGAAGAATTGCTCCGAAGAGGTGATGAAACTCTCAGATATGGAGTAATGCGTCCGGTAGGATTATACTACCCAAACAGTGATAAGAAACCCTATGCGATAATCCAGCTTCGGGCTGAGAACATCAATAAAACTGCTTATAATCTTGTGGGATGTCAAACCATGCTCAAATATGGTGAGCAAAAAAGGATTTTTAGGATGATTCCCGGACTGGAAAAAGCAGAATTTCTCCGTTATGGTTCTGTACACCGTAATACCTATCTTAATTCTCCTGAAATACTCAACCGTGATCTTAGCTTGAAGAAAAAGCCTAATATATATATTGCAGGGCAATTAGCTGGAGTTGAAGGTTACGTGGAATCGATCCTTTCTGGGTTATTAGTTGCCAGGGTCATTGTCGATAAACTTGATCTCTTACCTGAAACATCAATGTCGGGTCAGCTTTGGAGATATTTGATTACTCCAAGAAAAAATTTTCAACCGATGAATGCGAATTTTGGCATTTTACCTGTTCTAAATACCAAACTAAGGGATAAGAAAAAGAAAAAACAACTTTTAGCAGAAAGATCGCTAAAAGATATAAGAATTATGCTTAATTAAATTTTTTGCAGTTTTAAAATTTATTTTCTTTCGATTCAGGAAGGTTTTGTAATAAAAAGAATTCGTAAAGAGGTTATTTGAATCGCAAACAGGATCTCACTCAAGGCGCTATATTACCGGCTTTGATAAAACTTGCTTCACCAATTATTGCTACTTCCATGGTGCAAATGGCATACACTCTAACAGATATGATCTGGTTAGGACGTCTCGGTAGTGACGGTGTAGCTGCAGCAGGTACTGCTGGTTTTTTCGTCTGGTTCGGTTTCGGTGTTATCCTGATCTCAAAAATCGGTACTGAAGTTACTGTGGCTCAGTCTACAGGAAAGAAAAAGGTTTCTGAAGCACAGAAATTTGCTGTGAGTGGTTTGCATTTCAATTTGTTTTCAGCTCTGATCTATGCAACTATTCTTCTGCTGACAAGAGAGAAACTGATCTCATTCTTTCGTTTGGGAGATGCAGCTGTTATAACACAGGCAATCCAGTACCTTACAGTTGTTGCATTGGGGATCGTCTTTTATTTTGTTAATCCGATATTCTCAGGTATATTCAATGCCTCTGGGGATAGCAGGACTCCCTTCTGGGTAAATTCAGTTGGTTTAATTATCAATATGGTGTTGGATCCTGTTCTCATATTTGGTTTAGGACCATTTCCCAAGCTGGGTGTTTTGGGTGCTGCAATTTCAACTGTATTCGCTCATTCCTTTTCTACTATTATCTTTATTGGCTTATTAAGCTCAAAATATTCTCCATTCCCGGATTTTTCTTTTCTGGTAAAACCTGTAATGAACCGAATAAAAAAAATAGTTAAGATCGGTTCTCCAATCGCCTTACATAGTATGATGTTTACTATCTTTGCTATTCTATTAGCCCGGATAATTGCCAGATGGGGACCTGCTGCTATTGCAGCTCAAAAGGTTGGTGCTCACATCGAAGCTATCTCCTGGATGACGGCTGGAGGATTTTCCACCGCTCTCAATGCCTTTATTGGTCAAAACTTCGGTGCTCAGAAATGGGATAGGATCTGGAAAGGTTATTTCACCGGACTTGGTATTGTTTCTGTTGTGGGAATAACTTCAACGGTATTGCTGGTTTTCTTTTCAAAACCTGTTTTTGGAATATTTATTCCTCAGGGAGAAGCCGTCCGATTCGGGGCTTCTTATCTTAAAATCTTGGGATTATCTCAGCTATTCATGGTCTGGGAGATCTCAACCGAAGGTGCCTTCAGCGGTTTATCAAGAACAATACCCCCTTCGATCGTTAGTATTGTTTTTACAGGATTAAGGGTGCCAGTAGCTTTTATCCTCGCTTCAGAACAACTCCTGGGATTAGATGGTGTCTGGTGGAGTATCAGCATGAGTAGCTTATTTAAGGGATTTATTCTGGTGAGTTGGTTCATCCTTGTACTGAAGCGTCATCCCTGTATCGTTGTACCTAAATTTGAATATAAAACTCTATTCAAATGGAATTTGAAATATATTAGAGATAAACGATGTATCGACGGAAAATTATGATCGTTCAAAGCTCCTTTTCCGTCCAAGCAAGGATCGCTGCTGGTAAGATGTGAGCCAGGTAAATTAAAATAATACCTAAAACAGCGTCAATAAAAGCTATCCCTAAAACAAAATTTGAATAGATCACTATCAAGATCAAAATGGTAAAAATCGAATAAGAAAACCTCAATGCTTTATAGATTGATTGGATCTGGCGTTCATCAAGCTTACTGAAAGAAGAATGGACAAGACTCCATAAACCTGTTTTAATATAAAGTTGAAGGAAAGATATAATCAACAGGATCAAACCTGATCCAGCAAGTATCAGTAAAGGTATTGGATAACCCAGTAATCTGGATAAATAAAATCCTACCCAAAGAAGCAGTAAAAAGAAGAAATTTAAAATTACCATTAACCTTCGTTTTTCCCGATTCATCTTAAGTCTCCTTTTTGTCTTGGGCAGCCAGCAAAACTTCGGACAAGGATTTAAAGGGAGAAGTCGAGAATATTATTTCGATAGGCAAACCAAAAACTTCGCAGAATTTAAAAGCTAAATCAAGACTTGGATTATATTCTCCTCTTTCGATATAACCGATGGTCTGATAGTTAGCTCCCACCAGATCTGCTAATTGCTTTCTGGTTAATCCCCGTTCTTCCCTTAACAATGCTACCCTATTATACAATTTACGTGACTTCATAACATAATCCTTTATAACTATGTTGTATTTATACAACAAATATTAATATTCTAAATATATTGTCAAGGGTTTCTTGATTAAGTTTAGTATAAAAACTCTAATTATAAATTTAAGGATTACCTGATCTTCCTTTCTTTCCAGAGTCTAGTTACCTTGCGAAAAAAAGAATCTCTTACCACTTAAGTTTTTACTGCTTAAATCCTAACTTTTGTGAGCTTAAAAACAATATGTAATTATTGTTCTTCTTTAAGATATAAATCTTCTATTTCTGCCCAGAGTTCAGCACAGCGGTTTTCGATCTTATCTACCTTATCTGACATCTCGGTCAGATCTCGAACTATCATGAAATTCTCTAAGATTTTAACTTCTTTTTCCGGGTAATCTCTGCTGGTGTATCGCAAACCGAAATCGTATTTAGCCGGACGATATTTAATGTTAAAGAGCATTCCCATTCTGTTAATAAGTTGATGATAAACATAAAAGGAATCAACAATCTTACCCCTTTTTATCAGCTTCCTCAAGTCTGTTATCAAAACTGGGAAAGAATCCTTAAATTTTGTTAAAACAGCTTTTATCCTCGCCTTTGTTTCCTCTGGTGGGGTTGGAGAGGTGTCGATAAGGTTGTGAGGATCGAACCAGATTACTGCCTTTCCATGCCGATCCGATTCCAAGAATCTGTTCCCGGCAGATTCTTTTTCGATCAATAGATCAAAAAAGAACAAAGGTGGAGTCTTATCCAGGAAATAGTAACATTGGGAATGACCATGCCAAGATGGCTCAGGAACCCTGAATCTATGTTTGATCCCATAATTACCTTCCAGAAATATTTCTATTAGCTCAAAACAGGTTTCTATATAGTTATCAGTACAGATAAGACCAAGATCCAGATCAGAATATTCATCCAAATAGCCTGTTGCTGCGGATCCACCTTCCCAAGCTGCCAAAATATCGTTATTTTTTTCTAATAAGTCTTTTAACTGTCCGCTGAATTTTTCTCTGAATGTCATTTTACCTCTCAGATAATTACTTTTCTTTTAGATAAGTTGAAAAAAGAGATCACACCTGTAATCTCTTTTCTAAGTTATAATATGATTTAAAGTCTGAGTTTTTTCAGATCTTCTCTCATTCTATCTATATCAGCTAACCAATCTTCAATCTCCTGTTCATGTTCTAGTTCTTCATTCAGGATAGTTGTTGCCATCTGATAAGTTGCATGATCTTTACCGTAGGTAAAATCGGCTACGGATTTATATCGTTCAATAGCACAACGTTCCCCGTTAAGGTTTTGATTCAGGATTGATTCCACATAAGGATCTTTCGGGACTTCATAATCACACTTACTCAGTTTTACCCAATCCGACGGAGTGAGTACAGGTGTCCCCCCTAATTGCACAATGCGATCAACAACCATAACAGCATGATTTAATTCTTGATCTGCATGGATGAGAAGCTCAGGTTCTATCTCACTTCTCATAGGTCCTTCCATTACCCGGGCTCCGATCCAATACTGGTAAAAAGCCAACCATTCTTCACAAAGAGCTTCGTTAAGCATCTTGATCAATTCTTTTACATCAATTCCGGTTATCTCAATTCCCTTTTTACCCATTTTTCCTCCCTTTTAAATTAATGAGTAAAATTTTTTGTGTCCAAAATTTTTTGATCAAAATTACATATCAGTCAGATAAACATTAAAGATCTTTTTATAGGTACCGTCTTCTTTTATCTTTTTGATATTTTCATCGAAGCGGGATCTTATCTTTTCCAGATCTTTATTCTTTGAGAAACCTACGTAACTCGGTACATTCTGAAGTTGTGGTTCTAGTTCTTTAACAAGGTCTTTTTTCCCCAGATTCTGGATTATGAAATGAGCACCGTATTTGTTACTCACAAGAATTTCTATATCCCCATTCAAAAGAGCTTCCATATTTTCTTCACCGGTATCAAATCTTTCCAGATTATTTATTATTCCTTCGTCAATGGCTTGATCCATCATCGAACCATAACTTACTTCATTTACTATTCCAAACCTATGATCCCCGAGTTCACTGAGATCGCCATTAAAATTAATATTTGAGTCTTGAAGAACAAATAAAGAAACAATCTGAGGAATTAAGATTTCTGCTGAAAAGTTTGTGTATTCTTCTCGATCGGGAGTTTTATAGATTGTGAATATACCGTCAGCGGTACCTTTTTTTATCTTCTCCAGGGCTTCATCCCACAATAACAGTTCTATATCTACAGGCTGATTCATTCTCTGGAAAACTTCTTTGACGAGATCTACAGCGATTCCTTTCAGAGTATCATTTTCCAGATATTCATAGGGTGGATATTGTAATGTGACGAACTTTAGAGCTTTAGGTTGTGATTGACACGAGAAGATTATAATCAATCCTAACATTGAAAATAGAAATAACTTGATTTTCATAATTCCTCCTTCGTTATTGTTATAATTTATATCATGTTAAAATTTTATTTCAAGCTTTTTTTATTGTCCAAATAAAACTGGCTTTGTTTCCAAACAGGTAATCTTTCCAATTTTTTTAACTTAGGCTTTAGTGACAGTTTAAATTCCTGAGGGGTTAAATCGTAATCCGGAAGATCCTCCGATGCTCTTCGATTATCATAGAACAGATTAGCAGCAATAATGAATCTGTCTGGTATTGCCTGTTCTGAAAGGGCGCATTGGTAACCATAGTAATCAGGTGAGTCATATACACTATCTTGGGCAGTTTTAACAATGATATTATTAATCAGATAACCGGGATCATACTTGGTTTTACTGCTAAGAGAGACGCCCATAGCTCCCAGGTTATAGATAAGATTATTATTTAATCTGGCAACAGGGCTACCAGTGTTGGCATCCCACAATGCAATTCCCCAGGTTGTTATATCCTCCAAGATATTTGTTTTTGCTTTTACTTTAGCATCAACAAATATACCTATACCTTTCCAGTAACGGGCTATGTAGTTTCCAAAGATCTCTGCTTCGGCATTCCAGGTAACCCCAATAGCCACTCCTCTTCCACCCAGGGGTTTTCTACCCCCTGCTTTGTCTATTCCATCGATGATATTATTTCTGATCAAAGCCTGGGAATCTCTATAAAGTGCAATTCCATCCCAGGAATTTCTCAATATCCTGTTGTTCCTGATCAAGATTATGGAATTCTCCCGACCACAAATTCCCATTATACCAGAGATATTCTTCTGGATCTGGATCGAATCACCCAGATTATTCTTTATGATATTATTAGAAATACTGGCCGTACTGTTTTTAACCACAATAGCCGCATCACTGGCATAAAGAGCGGTATCCCTTATACCATCTGTAACAGTAATGTTTTCCAGGACAAAATTCTTACAGTTATTGATGAATAAACCATATCCTGAGTTAGTATGGATCACGGCAGATTGATCTCTAGGTCCACGAATAACTACATTTTTTCCTCTGATGATTAATCCGGCAGTTGCCGATACAGGTTGATCTGGATCTTGGCAGTTTCCACAGGTGGAATCGATGATTGATTTGGGGGTCAGGTAGTATTCACCCTGTTGAAGATAGATTTCAATGTTCTCCACTGGTTGAGAAAAAAGCCTTTCCAAGGCTTGGGTTTCTTTGATCACTACTATTTCTGTTTTGCTGGTTATTAAGATGATTGCTATGATTGTAATGAGGAAGATCAGAAATGTCTTCACATTCATATCTTTTCCTGATTACGAGGATAAATACATTTCGGGACGACGATCGGAAAATATATCATTAAGTTCTGTTACTCTTTTATTATGAGCTTCTGAAGTTTCGATTTCAGTAATAAATACTGTTTCTTCTTCTCTGTTTAGTCTTTTTATTACTTCCCCTTTTGGACTGACAATTTGACTCATCCCGGTAAAATCAAGGATTTTCCCTTGGTTTTTTTCCTTGCCTGTTCGGTTTGATGTAACTGAAAAGATCCTGTTTTCCAAGCTTCTGGTTATCATAGCCTGCTGACACCAGGGTAAGACCAGATTAGCATTATGAGCTATTATTTCAGCTCCCATCAATGCCAGAGAACGAGCGGATTCGGGGAAGATCCAGTCAAAACAGATCATACTCCCAACTTTAACTCCCTTTTTAGCTGGGAAAACTTTGAATCCGGTATTTCCTGGTGAGAAAAATTTCTTTTCCTCAAAAAAAAGATGAGTTTTCCGATATACCTTAATCTCACCGTCAGGATTAACCAGCATTGCTGAGTTAAAATATCTTCCTTCAGATTTCTCTGCAAATCCAGCTGAGATACTCATATTATTCTGTCGGGCAATGGCAACAAGAGTTTGAGCCGTGGGACCTTTAAAAGCATCTTCTGAGGCTGATTCTACTTCTTTTGGTTCCACAAATAAATAACCTGAAGTAACTAATTCGGGTAATACAACTAAATCAGCTTGGATGTTTGTTAAAATGATTTTTAGCTTGGTAAGATTTTCCTCAATCTGCAGGAATTTTGGGTTGAATTGACATACTCCTACTTTATAACGCATTAATCCTCCCCTGAACTTGTTTTTATATGAAATATTGTTCCTAATTAAGTCAATAAACTTTTCTATAATTTCACTGAAATATAAAACTCTTGACTCGGAATCAAGAGTTAGCTAAACATATTATCAATCCTAGGTTCCAGAGGGAAAATCCAATCATAAGGTAATGATTATGAAGATCCTTGGTATGGTCGGAGGAACTAGTTGGGCTTCAAGTAAAGAGTATTACTATTTGATCAACAGAGGTATCAATCAAATCAAGGGTGGTTTGATCTATCCTGAATTGATACTTTATTCTTTAAACTATGGTGAAATTGCAGAACTTAACAAAAAGAACGACCTGCATGGAATTTATCGGATTGTTTCGGAAGCTGCATTTAGTCTTGAAAATATAGGCGTTGAAGGAATAATCCTTTGTGCCAATACTCTCCATATGTATGCTGATAATCTTGAAAGTAAACTCACAGTTCCGTTAATAAACATTGCAGATGTAGTAGCTGAAAGGATAAATGAAAAATCAATCGACACAGTTGGTTTATTGGGTACAAAAAATACTATGCAAATGGATTTCTATAAAAAGAGATTGGGTCAGAAAGGTATTAGATGTCTTGTGCCTTCGGAACAAGAGCAGGATTTCATTCATAACAGCATAATGCAGGAATTGATCGAAGAGAAATATCTTCAAGAAACAAGGGATCGTTTTTTAAGGATTATATTTGAATTAGGAGATAAGGGAGCTGGTGGAGTTATCCTGGGTTGTACCGAGATTCCCCTTCTCATAAAGCAAGAGTTTTCTGATCTCATGTTGTTCGATTCACTCAAGATCCATTCAGAAGCAGCTGTGAATTTTATATTATCATGAAGAAAAAAGCCATTGATCACCTGAACAAATCGAGAATTTTCTATTTTAGCGGTACAGGTAACTCTTACCGGGTTGCAGTTTGGTCGAAAGATCATATTAACGAATATATTAATGATTCGGAAATATGCCCGATCGATAAAAGAGTCGAAAAACAAGAAATCTTGAATAATGATCATTTATTTTTAGGAGTTATCTTTCCAACCCACTGTTTTTCTCCACCCTGGTCTGTGATCAGGAGAATATTGAAATTTCCGAGACTTAAAAATGCAAAAGCATTTGTCATTGCTACTCGTGGTTGCCTTAAGTTAGGAAAGTTCATACTCAAAGGTTCAGCAGGTTATGCAGCATTTCTGGTAGCTTTTTTGCTTTTTCTAAAGGGGTATGAAATTAGGGGGATAAAAGGCCTTGATATGCCAGCGAATTTTACTTCAGTTCATCCGGGCATGAGAAAGAAAAATATACAGTGGATTTTGGAAACAGCTAGAAAAAAAACAACTTTAGTCATTGGAGATATGTTTTCAGGTAAAAAAGTAATATCCGGATGGGGGGCTCTGATAACAGGTTTGGTATTTCTACCTTTGAGTCTATTATATCAACTGATTGGCAGATTCATGGCTGCCAAGATGTATCTCAGTTCAAATTTATGTGATGGTTGTGGTATCTGTGCAAGATCCTGTCCTCAACAGGCAATTGAGATGCTGGGAAAAAATAGACCTAAACCTTACTGGACTTTTAGATGTGTAAATTGCATGCGTTGTTTGAACTTCTGCCCTCGAGGAGCTATCCATTTTAACCTTTTACCGGGCATTATTATGTTCTATTTGATAAATGCTCCCTTTTTCTGGGTTATTTACGGTAAGATCATTGGTAACTATTCTTGCTTAAAGATATTCTCAAATATCTATCTCAAATATCTGTTTTTCTATTTCTTCATGTTGGGTTGTTTCTGGATGATTTATTTACTTTTTTTTAGTTTAAACCTCATCCCAATTTTTAAAAAGTTATTTCCTTATCTTTCTTTAAGTAATTATATGAGAAGATATAAAGAACCTGGAACATCTCTGGTTAAATTAACTGATTTTTCGAAATATGAGACAAAAAAAACCTGGTAGAAAGTAATAATTTCCAAGAAAAACTGGACACAAAGAAATCCTTTAATCCAATCTTGTCTTATGGAAAACAAACAACGGATTAGATTTAGTAAGATCTATAAAAAATGGTATGTTCTGCTCTTATCATCTTTGTTTTTAGCTGTGATTATAAATTTGATAAGTGGAATATCATTTTTCCAGGAGACTGAACTCAAATTGATCGATTATCGGTTTCGACTTACTCCTGAGCCTGAAAAAGCTGATTCTAATGTTGTTATCATTGCCATTGACGACAGAAGCCTTGAGTTTTTTAAGCAAAATGGAATTACCTATCCCTGGCCTCGTTCGTATTATGCTTACCTGGTAAACTATTTTACGGTCTGTCAGAGCAAAGCTGTTATATTTGATATGCAGTTCTATGAACCTGATATTGACAGGGAAGAGACAGATTCTGCAGAGACCGATGGTGCTTTTGCTGAAGCAATGAAAGATAATGGCGGTGTGATACTGGGGATACAACTTTCGGAAGATAGTCTTGCTCAAGATAAAGATCTTTCCCGTTTTGATCTTCAGGTGGATTACAGCAAAATGGAAAGGTCGGGAAAATACATCGGTTTAATTGCACCGATCGATATCTTTCTGGAGTCTGCTACCGGTCTGGGAGTGATCAATGTTGAACCGGATCGTGATGGTGTGATCAGAAGGATACCGATTATTCACACTCTGAATGATTATGACATACCTCAAATGGCTTTTAGTGCCTGGTATAATAGTCGATCTAACAAGGATATAATAAAACATTATCCTCGCAATATTGAAGTTGGTAAAACTAAAATTCCTCTGGATCGTGAAGGAAACTATTTCTTGAACTGGTATGGAAGCGTTGAAGCTAAAAAAGCCTTTCGTTACTATCCATTTCAAGCTGTTATCTCATCAGCTTCTAGTTATTTCTATGGGGGTGAACCTGTAATACCCCTCAAAGCATTTAAAGATAAATATATAATCATTGGTGCTACTGCTGCTGGTCTACTTGATCTTAAGACTAATCCCTTCACCAAGATTTTACCCGGAATGGAGATCTGGGCTACAGCTCTTTCCAATCTACTTCAAACTGATTTCGTAAGGTTTGTACCGATCTGGATAAATTTCCTGTTCGTCTTTCTGATTATTTATCTGGTTCTCTACAGTGTGTCTCACTTTTCTGCTCGTTACAGTAATCCTTTTCTCCTTTTACTTTTAATTGCAATAATTGTGGTTATTTATTTGAGCTGGGATTTAAAAAAACTTATCTTTGATGCTACTTTTACAGTTTTGGGATTTGTGCTTTCCTACCTGTTGATCGTTACGGTTAGCTATCTGCTTGAAGGAAAATCCAAACGCGAGATCAGGAAAATATTTACCCGATATCTGCATCCCGATGTGATCCGTAAACTCGAAGATGATCCTGACCGGGTTCAATTGGGTGGGGAAGAGATAAATGCTACTGTACTTTATACTGATATTTACAATTTTACATCCATTTCTGAGACCAAAACTCCGAACGAACTTGTAGAAGATCTCAATACCTATTTTCAGAAACTCACCGGACTGGTTCTGGAACATGGTGGTCTGCTAGATAAATATACCGGTGATGGTATAATGGCGATATTTGGAGCTCCCATTTCTAGAAAGGATCATGCTATGATCGCTTGTCAGGCTGCTATTTCCCATAAAAAATTGCGGAGTCAGTTGACGCAGAAAGAAAAATTAAGTGCACCGGAACAATTTCATGTTAAAACCAGGACCGGGATCAATTCGGGGCCACTGGTGGCAGGTAACATAGGTAGCGATAAACGAATGGATTATACAGCTATTGGTGATACAGTGAATCTGGCATCCCGGTTGGAAGGAGTTAACAAGATATTCCGGACAAATATCATTATCAGTGAATCGACCCATGAACTGGTGAAACAGCATTTTATTTGTCGTGAGCTTGATTATTTGAGAGTGAAAGGGAAAAAAGAGCCAACCAGGATTTATGAACTGATTGATGATGCAGATGCTGAGGTAGATACGAATTGGATAGATAATTATAAAAAAGGATTGACTCTTTATAGAGAAGGGAAATTTAAAGAAGCAATGGAGGTTTTTTCCCAACTTAAAGATAATGCTTCACAGGTTATTCTTGACCGTTGTAAATATCTGATTAAAAATCCACCCGAGGAATGGGATGGTATATTAACTTTGGAGGTTAAGTAATTATGAAAAAGATAGTTATAATATTTTTTACTTTGATGATGCTTACACTTTGTCTGGCTGAAACCGATTTGGTAAAAAGGGATCGAGCAACTATGAGAAAAGGACCAGGATCAATGTTTGAAATCATAGCCGATCTAGCCAAAGGGACTGAATTCGAAATCATTGGCGAAGAGATGGGTTGGTATGACATTATGGTTGAAGACCTGGAAGGTTTTGTGTCGGTTAAAGTAACCCAGGAACCAAGAATTCAAACTGATATATTTGCCATGATGGGTCAACAGCAAGTTAGCCTGGAGGTGTCTACCCATGGGATGTCAGCAGGTGTAAAAGGTTTTGCCGAACGCTTCGGGGAAAAATTCGAGACTGACCCGGATTTTTTTGACATTTACGCTGATTATCAAATGAATACTGATAAATATGAAGATTTCAAGGAAGAAACATATCGTTGTGGAAAGAGATTTACCAAATCAATTCAGATACCGCTCTATGAAAAACGGGATTACTTCTCCTTCAGCGAAGAAGGTATGGGACTGGCTATTGCAGGTAAAATTGCTTCAATCGGACTTTATCATAATGATGACCTCAACGAATACATTAATCAGGTAGGGAATATTATCGTTGAAGTTACTGATGTTTACGACACCGGATTCAAATTTTTTATCCTTGATACTGAAAAGGCAAATGCTTATGCCTGCCCGGGTGGAATAGTCTTTATTACCAGGGGAATGTTAGAACATATCTGGAATGAAGCCGAACTTGCCTGCATCCTGGCTCATGAAATTGCCCATGTAGCCCGTCGCCATGGTATGATCGAACTGGAAGAAAGAAAATATCATGTGAAATCGGATAACGCTTTTGACGAACTTGACCAGGAAATGGAAGATATTGGAATTGAGTATGATGAAGAGGCTAAAGCTACCGAGGAAGAAATGGAAAAACTGGCCTTCGAGATCTATGAAACAATATTCAATGGCAGATTGGCAGAATATGAAAAAGAGGCTGATTACCTGGCTATGATCTTCGCTGCCAGAGCAGGATATGATGCCACACAAATCCTGTCGATCCTCGAAAGACTAGTAGCTTCGGAATCGGAATCTACCAACGAACATTATACTGCTGATCAATTGAAGACTAGAGTGGATGATATTCGGGTGAATCTTGATCGGCTTATCCTACCGGAAAATCTTTTTGATCATCGTTTACGCTGGGAAGAAATGGCTCTCTATCTGAGGTATGATTGATCAGATTCAAGATGTTTAACATTATTGACCAACCTTAGATTAAATCAATCATAAGTTTGATTAATAAATTTTTTTATTGTTCAATCACCATTCCGGTTATTTAGAATTAACTGTGAAAAATTGTATTGACAAAAAAAATCTATTCTAATGTTTGAACTTTTGAATGAAATATTCAAAAAGAAAAAGGAGGGTTTATGACCCGACGTGATGAAATTTTAAGAGCTGCCCAACATGCCTTCCTGAAATATGGATTAAATAAGATTACTTTGGATGATATTGCTCAGGAATGTGGTATCAAGAAAACAGCTCTTTATTATTATTTTAACAGCAAAGATGAAATCTTAGCTCAGATGATCCTATTGAAGCTTCAGGAATATAGAGATCTAATTGTGGAAGCTGTTAATAAAACCAGAACAGTTCGGGAAAGATTACGGACTTATATGTTTACCAAAATAAGCATTATGCAGAACAATACGCCATTTTTCAAGTTGTTTGAAAAAGAGGGACTACCTTCCAAAGCCAAGAATTTTCTTAATGAGCATAAAAAGAAGATTATGAATGATGATTTCAAATTAGTGAAAAGTATAATTGCTCAGGGAATTGAGAACAAAAAGATCTCTTTTCAGATGAAAGATTCTCTAGCTTTGATGATATTAGGAGTAACCTATGGAACATTTGTAGGAAAATTCTTGGAAAATACAGATTGGGACATTGATAGTATGATCGATACTGCCATTGAAGTAATATTTAAAGGGATTGAGTAAAATGAATGTCATTAAAAACGTAAGATTCTGGATCACGATTTTAGTTGTCTGCTTAGGCTTGTCTTGTCTGCAAACTTTAACCCTAGGTTTACAGGAGAGTATTAAACTGGCAGAACAGAATAATAAAGAATTACAACAAGCCTGGGAGGAAGTAGAGAAATACCGACAGGATTATAAAAATGTACGAGGGAACCTATTACCTCAAATCAATTTTTCTGCTGGTTATCAATTTAAAAAAACCGAACTTTCTGATTCCGCTATTCCACCTTCGATGTATCTGATTGATATGCTTGAAGACGGTGCAACTACTAATGATACGCTTATAGCTGGTTTTATCGATCAATCACTGGAAGAATTGATTCCAAGGAAAATCTCCGATGAATATTCCGCTTATGGTCAATTAAAACTAGATCAGGTGGTTTTCATGGGAGGTAAACTGATAAATGGCATCAATATTGCCGGCAAATTGTACCATCTTCAGGAAAAGAACTATTTCTTGGTTAAACAGGAAATTGTTTTTGGAACTATCGATAAATACTATCTTACCAAGCTGGCAGAAAAGGTGGCGGACATCCAGAGAGATGCTCTGGATCTGGCTGAGAGATATTATCATCAAGTCAATGATATGTATGAACAAGGTTTAGTTTCAGAATATGATAAACTTAGGGCTCAACTGGAATATCTGAAACTGCAACCGGAGATGATGGAGGCTGAAAAAAAATCCCTGCTGGCTAAAACAGATTTTCAGAATTATCTTGGTATTGAGGAAAAACCTCTTCTTATTGATGAGATCGAAATGAAGGAAATGGAAGATTTTGATCTGGAACTGGCATTGCAGGAGGGTTTACGAAACCGGATCGAGATCGAATTGTCGGAGCTGAATATTGATGTTCAGAAGGTTAATCACCGATATGAAAAAGGTAATTTCCTGCCTAATATCGGAATTTCTGCTGAATATAATTATTTCAGTCAGTCCAGTGAGAACATTGAGAGAGAAGATTGGGGAAATTATTATCAGATAGGGATCGGTTTTTCCATGCCTATATTCAGTGGATTTTCCAATACTGCAAAATCTGCTAAGGCCAGACATAATCTAAAACAAGCTGAGATTCAGCATAAGGATGTTCTGGAAATGATCGAGTTGGATATAAGGAATACCTGGCTACAGTGGCAGACCGATCTGGAAAAAGTTAAGACTCAAAAAGAGAACGTTGCCCTGGCTGAAAAGGGATTGCAAATTGCCCAGGCTCGATATGAAAATCAGGTTTCTAATCAGCTCGAGGTTTTCGATGCTCAGTTACAGCTTAAATCTGCTAGATTAAGCTATTTAAATGCAACCTATGAAGCCCTTATTTCTTACGAAAAATTAAAAAAAGCGATGGGAAGAGAATTATAAATCAGGAGAATAAAATGAAATTGAAAGTAATAATTGTATTCGTTTTGATCGTCGTGATCCTATCCGGATGCGGAAGAAGAAAAGAAGAAGCTACTAATATAGAACAGCTCTATCAGCAAAACGGAGTGCCTGTTAAGATAAAAATAATGGAGCCAGAATTATTTATCCGGGAGCTTCCTTATACAGCAATACTTACTGGTATCAGGCAATCTTCTGCTGCAGCTATGATCGGAGGAAGGATCGATAAGATCCATGTTGAGGTTGGGGATTATGTTGAAAAGGATTCCATTCTAATGGAATTTCCCGAAGACGCACCAGCAGCACAATATCAGCAGGCAAAATCTGGATATGAATTGGCAAAAGCAACTTACGAACGAATGAAGAATCTCTATGCTCTTGGTGGGATCTCAAAACAGGAATTGGAGTCAGCAGAAACCCAGTTTAAAGTAAATGAAGCTAACTGGGATGCAGCTCAGCAGATGCTCAAAGTTAGGGCTCCTATCAGTGGATATGTAACCAGTATAACCGTAAGGGAAACCGATAATGTGGAAAGAGAAACGGTCCTGGCAGTTGTTGCTAAAACCGATGAGATGAAAGCAAGAGTATGGGTTACGGAAAATGAGATCTGCGATATAATGGAAGGTATGCAAGCCAGAGCTGTCTGGAATAATCTTGAATTAAACGGCTACGTGACTCAGGTGGCAATGGCTATGGATTTTGATCATAATGCCTTTGGGGTCGATATAATATTCGAAAACAGCAAAAATATGTGTAAAAGCGGGGTGACTGCCGATATTTTTATCGTTTCTTATAAGAATTCTGAAGCTCTTATGGTAGAGCGAAAAGTTGTTCAAACTGATCGTGACGGTAAATATATTTTTAAGATTAGCCAAAATTTAGCTGAGAAATCCTACATTGAAACAGGTAGAAGTAATGGTAGCTATGAGTTGATTAAGGGAGTAACTATTGGCGACTCGGTAATAGTCGAAGGTCTTAACCTGATAAGTAATGGCGACAAAGTAATGGTAGTTAATTAAAATGATACCAAGACTTCAGATTTTGTTCCAGAGAGACATTTAGAGTGAGTTTTTGGACTATGGTAGCAGTAAACTCAATGAAATCCTTTTATTTTATAAATGATTTTTTCAAGATTCGAGGACATAATAATAAACATTAAATATTTGGGAGAATTCAAATGATCTTATCCAAATTATCAATTAATAGACCTGTATTGATCACCATGGTACTTTCCGTTTTTCTCGTATTCGGAATTATGGCTTATTACGAATTATCACTCAATTTAATGCCGGAAGCGGACATACCTTATGTTACTATCCAGACAGTTTACGCAGGAGCTGGACCAAATGAAGTGGAAACACTGATCACTAAGAAAGTTGAAGATGCAGTTTCTACAATAAGTAAAATAGATTTCATAGATTCTTATTCTATGGACAATGCTTCTGTTATTTTGATTGCTTTTGATCTGGGGAAGAATATCGATGTAGCTGTTGCTGAAGTCAAACAGAAAGTAGATGCAATTGTTAGGGAATTTCCTGATGATGCTGAAAATCCAAGTGTTGATAAAGTGGATTTTGCTGCCTTCCCTATCATGGAAATAATTTTAACTGGTAATTTGGATGGTAAGCTTCTCTTTGATATTGCCGATAAGCAGTTGAAAGACCGTTTTTCCCAAATTGAAGGTGTGGCAAGTGTTGACATCACTGGTGGTCAGGAAAGGGAAATACATGTAGAGCTTGATGATAGAATAATAATGCAAAATCTAATTTCGATTCCTCAATTAACTCAGATCATCTCTGCTCATAACATGAATATGCCCGGTGGTCAATTTCAACAGCAGGATCAGGAATACTCTGTTAGGTTGGAGGGTGAATTTCCCAGTGTGGAGGAGATCAATCAATTGGATATTCCTACGCCCTTTGGGGTGAAAAAGCTTCGGCAATTAGCTAAGGTATCCGATAGTGGTGAGATCATTAGAAAAAGAGCAATTTTTTATGATAATATAAAAGAATTGAGCAAAGATAATGTTGTCCAACTCTCAATCGTCAAAACCGCCGATGGTAATCCGGTGAAGGTAGCGGAAGATGTCAGGAAAGAGTTGAATATACTTAAAGCCAATCTCCCGGAAGGAACTGAGCTGATTATCGTAAGCGATGATTCAGATTATATCAAAAGTTCTGTTAACGATACCCTCAGCAATGTGTTCCTGGGCATACTATTTACAGGTTTGGTTTTACTCTTTTTCCTGCACGATCTGCGTTCTACCATAATAGTTGCAATCGCAATGCCTACCTCTATTGTTTCTACTTTTATGCTTATGCAGATTGCCGGATTCAGTCTTAATATTCTTTCCCTGATGGGACTTTCAACCTCGGTAGGAATTTTAGTGACTAATGCCGTAGTAGTTTTAGAAAATATTTTCCGTCATAAAGAAATGGGACATAGCAGAAGAGTAGCTGCTGACAGGGGCACAGCCGAGATCACAGTTGCCGTTATGGCTTCTACGCTTACTAACATTGTAGTGTTCGTTCCTCTTGCCCTGATGGATACTATGATAGGTCAGTTTATTAAAGAATTTGCTCTTACTGTTACTTTTGCTACTGTTTTTTCTCTGATCATTTCTTTTACCCTGACCCCGATGTTAGCTTCTTTACTTATTCCCCATAAGCAAAAGAAGAACAAGATAGGAGAAGCTCTTGAAAGAATGTTTCATAACTGGGAGAAAGCCTACAAGAATACTTTAGCCAAGATCTTGGCAGGCAAACACAGAGCTCTTGCAGTTGCAGGAAGTGCTTTTGGTTTATTTATCATAACATTGATCATCGTAGGACCTACCCTGGGTTTTGAACTTTTCCCAACGACCGATGAGGGAAAAATAAAACTGGATTTTGAATTACCCGTTGGCTATAATCTGGAACAGACTGCTCAAATGTATCATAATATTGAAGAAATAGTAACCAAACATGATGAAGTGGAAAAAATCCTGGTTTCATTGGGTTCTCAGGGAAGGTTGAATGAAGGTGTTAACCTTGCTTCGATGAACATATCCTTGGTAGACGTAAATGAAAGGAAAGTTTCAACAAACCAGATGGTGGACAATCTTATCCGAGAACTCTCTATAGTACCAAATATAAAAGTAAAAGTCTCACCCCGAGTTTCCATGGGAGGAGGTGATGCCCCGGTAGAATTTTACCTACAAGGTACGGATTTGGAAAAATTAACCGAGATAACCGAAGAATTTCTTGAAAAAGGTAAGCAGATCAAAGGATTAATAAATTTTGACAGTAATCTCAAAACCGGTAAACCAGAAATCACTCTTGTTCCGAAGCGGGAAGAGCTTGCTGCAGCCGGATTGACTATCTATGATATTGCCCTGACATTACGGGCATCGATCGAAGGTTTGGAAGCTTCGGCTTTTAGGGAAAGTGGTGAGGAATATGATATCATTGTATCTCTCAATGAGGACGCGGTTAACTCACCCGAAGAAATCCGAAACATTCCTGTTATAGGTCCAATGGGAGCTTACCGAATATCGCAGTTGGCTGATATTAAGTTCACAGCCGGAGCAACTATGATAGTTCATCGAGATAAGATCAAATCTGCTCAATTTACCGGAGATATTGCAACCGGCTTTGTTCTGGGTAATGTAGTTAATGATCTCAAAAAAATGCAGCTAGATACGGAGTTACCAGCAGGATTTAAATTCAATTGGGGGGGCACCAGTGAAATGATGGAAGAGAATAATCGTGAAATGGGAAAAGCATTTTTGATTGCTTTCCTTTTAACCTTCATGCTTCTGGCAGCAATCCTGGAAAGTTTTACCAAACCTCTATTGATCCTGATGACAATGCCGCTGGCAATCATTGGAATTCTGATCAGCCTTTATCTGGCAGATCTAAACCTGGGATTGGTAGTGATGATGGGGATTATTATGTTGCTGGGAATAGTTGTTAATGCAGCTATCCTGATCATGGATTATACCAGGCAATTGCGTGAAAATGGTAAGACTACCAAAGAAGCTCTTCTGGAGGCAGCTCCGACAAAGCTCAAACCGATCCTGATGAGTGGTACTGCCATAATCTTTGGTATGATGCCGATGGCATTAGGTATTGGCTCATCTGGAGCGGAAATACGCCAGCCTCTAGGAATAGTGAGTATAGGGGGTATAATAGTATCTACCTTCATGACCCTTTATGTGATCCCGGCTTTGTATTTCCTTACCACCAAAGAACAGGTGAAACATGTAGAGAAGGTATAATTGGAAATTTGAACTATAATATATTATTTATTGCAATTGTCTAATTTTCAAAAGAACATAGAGTTAGTTTAATAGTTACAAGGAGAATCTAACTTAACAAGGTCGTTTAAAAAATATTAAGAAAAAAAAATTGACAGGTGAAATTATCATAATTATTTGGCATACCGAACGGTCGGTTTGAGGTGAGATCTGATTAAAAGAAGGGTAGATGGAATCAAAGGAAAAAATCCTGCGAGCTGCACTCCGAGTATTCCTAACTAAAGGATACGATGCTGCCAGTATGAGTGATGTTGTCCGTGAGTCAAATTATACCAAGGGTGGAATATATCACCATTTCAAGAATAAAAAACAATTATTCATAAGTGTTATTGATCTGCTTTTCCGGGAATTAATTGCTTGGGAGAAAGAACTATACGCTGCTGATCTAGACCTGGAGAACATTATCAAAACTTATTATTTAGCTTTATCGGAATTAACACCCTTCCTGAAAAAAATTGCCCAATCACAGGATATCCGTGAAGCGAATTTCTACCTACTTATGGTAGACGCTTTTGTAAGATTTCCCGAGCTCAAACAGAAACACTATGAAACCCAACTGCAGGTTTTGAGTTCTCTGGAGGATATGTTGCGAACTGCCCAAAAAGCAGGTAAAATAAGATCTGATCTAGATTGCAAAACACTTTCTTTTATGATCAGTGCACTTGGTGAAGGAACAATAATCTATCATATCCTGAATCAAAAGTTGGACCTACAGGAGATAGGGTATAAGCTTTATGATATAATCTGGAAAAGTATAAAAATACAAACTGGAGTTCAAATATGAAAAATCTTTTTGTAATTTTAATATTGATAATAACCACTCAATTAACTGGGGCTGAGGTAATTTCTCTGGAAAAAAGTATTGAACTTGCCAGGGAAAACAACCGGGAAATGCTTGCAACGGAAGAACTTTATCATGCTTCCGTCTGGGCAGAGAGGAATGCCCTTAGTGGTTTTTTTCCTCGTTTGGATTTTAATTCTACTATAGCAAGAATTGATGATGATTATTACAGAGAAATGTCCGGAGTGGATGAAATACCTGTCTACGGTACAGATGGGCAGATAATCGGTACGATACCTTTTTCGGCAGCGGCAATGAGTCCGGGATTTTATAAAACAACTTATAATAACAATATCACTGTTCAACAACCTATTTTTAATGGTGGGAAAGAGATTTTTTCATATCAATTGGCCCGTTTATTGAGAAATCAAAGTAAGCAGGAACTATTAAGTAAAGAAAAAACTTTGGATTATGAAGTTACCTCGGTCTATTTTGGTTTTTTAAAATTACAGGATCTCTATGAACTTGCCCGTAAAAATCTTAATTCAACCAGCTCGCACCTCGATCTAATCCAACAAAGGTACGAGCTTGGGACAGTAAAAAAATCTGATCTTCTGCAGTGGCAAGTTAGGTTCAAAAACGACCAAACTTCATTGCAAATGATCGAAAATGATCTCAGGGAGATAACCGAATTGTGGGGTTTAGTCCTTGATTTTGAGGATGATTATCCAGAACCGAAACCTTTCGATGTATCTTCTTATGATGATAATATCAAATCCTTGGTCGAACTCGATGAAAAATCACTCCACCAGGAGTTAAATGATTTTTATGAAAAGGTGAAACAAACCAGCCCTGAGATCAGGAGTATGCAGATAAACAAAAAAATGATGCGGAAAAATTATCACATTGCTCTCAGTAATTTCCTACCAAATTTTAATCTTCAGTTCACTTATGAATTCGAGAATGACGATGAATTCGATCTCCAGGGTCAGGAAAACTGGAGTTTAGCTGCTGTTGTATCGGTACCAATCTTTTATTCGGGTTCAAATTATGCTAAGGTCAAGCAAAGCTGGTACGAATGGCGAAGCGCAGAAAAAAATTTGAATTTTGCTCAGGATAGTTACCTGATCTCAGCAAAGAATGTCTTCTATGAACAGTTGATCAATGCCCATAAAGTACAGGACAGTAAATCAGCTCTGGAACTGGCACAGGAAAATCACAGGATCGTAAATGATCTCTATGAACAGGGTATGGTAACTAACATTGAACTTCTAGATGCGGAGACGATGCTCATCAATAGCGAGTTTAATTTGATATCAGCATATTACGATTTTATTTTAAATGAATATGAACTAAAAAAATACATTTGTAATAAGGAGTCCAAATGAATAGAAAATATCATTTATTTATCTTGGTAATTTTTGCCCTGTTGGCATGCTGTGGAAAATCAGAAAAGTTGGAAGATAAAACTTTCAAAGGAATAAGGGAAATTAAAACTATAAATGCAGAAAAAAAAGATATCAGCAGTTATCTTGATTTTTCCGGTAAACTGGAATCCCAACAGGTAGTTAATCTTGCTCCAGGTATAGCTTTACAGATAGAGAAGATACATGTTGCCGTCGGCGATAAAGTCGAGAAAGATCAGTTATTGATCGAGATGGATAGGAGCAATCTTCTTCAAGCCGAGTCCCAGATGGTGAATCTTAAAAAAAACTATGAACGAATGCTGGAATTAAAGAAAACTGGCTCGATCGATCAACAGAGTTTTGAAGAAGTGGAAACAGCTTACGATATTGCTAACTCAACATATGAAACTGTACTTGAAAACACCGAGATTAGAGCTCCTTTCCCGGGTTATGTTACTTTTATTGCTCTTAAGGAAGGAGACACTTACAATAATATGTTCGAACCGGTTTTAATCAGAATACTGAACCTTGATGATATGAGGGTGAAGCTGCAGATTTCCGATCGCGATTTGCTGCAGATCAGAAAAAACCAGGAAGCGCTAATAACAGTTGATAATCTGGATAGGGAATTTCAGGGTAGAATATTGTATATAGCTTCTGAAGCCAACCCTCTTTCGGGAACCTTTGAAGTTGAAATAAAGGTGGAAGCTGCCAACGAACTTCTTAGTCACAACCAGTTTGCTCGGGTCAAGATCTTAACCCGGACATTACATGAGGCTGTTGTAATACCTCAAAGAGCTGTGTTCGAAGCAGGTAAGGTCTTTGTAGTGGAGGATAGCACGGCTCAGCTTAGAGAGGTGGAACTGGGCATAGAGAACGAAACAGAGATTCAGATTATCCGGGGGATTGAAGCAGGAGATGAAGTAGTAATTAGGGGAAATATTGGTCTCAAAGATGGGGAACGGGTCAATATTCAACAATAAAGGTGGAAAGAATGAACATACCAGAGTTTTCAGTACATAAGCGAGTTACAGTATTAATGCTTACCATCCTCATCATAATCCTCGGTGGGATTACTTTATCGAAGCTGGGTCTGGAAATGCTGCCGGATATGGATTATCCTGTTATCTCGATAGTAACCATTTATGAAGGAGCGTCACCACAGGACATAGAAGAAACTATTACATCCACTATCGAGGAAGCAGTTGCTTCGGTAAAGAATGTTAAAAAACTACAATCCGAAAGTATGGAAAACGCTTCCCTTATAATGGTAGAATTCGATTGGGGAACTAATCTTGATTTTGCCGCTCAGGATCTTCGAGATATGATCGATCAAGTTGCTGATTATTTACCTAGAGAATCTTCCCGTCCCCTGGTTATGAAATGGAACCTGTCTCAGATGCCAGTATTGATGTATGGTGCAACGGGAGCAGAAAATACTTATAAATTGAGAAAGATTCTGGAAGATGAAGTTGCCACTAAATTGAAACTTCTCAAGGGTGTAGCATCGGTGATGGTTTATGGAGGTGATGAAGCTGAAAAGCAGATAATAGTAGATAAAGAGAAACTTGCTCAGTATAATATACCAATCGATGATATAGTCCAGATAGTTGCTGCTGGAAACGTTACCCATTCTGCCGGTCATATTGAGTTGAAGAAGAATGAGTATTTTCTCAAGACCGATGCCGAATTCAATTCTCTCAAGGAAATTGAAAATCTTCCGGTTAAATTAACAGACACTGGCAAAGTTATTTACCTAAAAGATATTGCAAGAGTAGAAGCTGGGTATAAGGAGAAAAGATATCGTGTTAGAACGGATAAATTACCGACTGCTATGTTCTGGGTTTCAAAAGAATCAGGAGCCAACACTCTCAAGGTTTCCAGATTGGTTCAGGAAAAGATGGAAATGATTGAAACCGGAATGGCAGGTGAAGTCACTTTTGCCAAAGTAATGGATATGGGAAATCCTATAAAGAATGTGATATCAGGTGCATCATCCAACCTTATCATTGGTGGTATCCTGGCTGTGCTAATCATGTTTATTTTCTTGCGTAACTGGCGTCCTACAGTAGCTATCTCACTGGCTATACCTATTTCTGTTATTGCTACTTTTGTTGCTATATATCTAGCTGATTTCAGCTTGAATATCATGACTCTGGGTGGTCTTGCCTTGGGGGTAGGAATGCTGGTGGATAACTCTATAGTTGTCATTGAAAATATCTATCGGCATCTTGAGATGGGTAAGAAAAAATTCATAGCTGCCAAGGATGGTGCAGCAGAAGTTGCAATGGCGATAACAGCTTCCACTCTCACCACGATTGCTGTTTTCTTCCCTATGATCTTTGCTGAGGGAATGACCGGTATTCTGGTACGAGGTTTAGCCCTCACAGTGGCATTTTCCCTGATTGCCTCTTTATTTGTTTCACTTACTTTGGTACCTGCTTTAGCTTCCATTCTGTTTAGACGGGTGGAAGAAAGACCCCAAACCAATAAATCCCAGGAAATGTTCGGTACTATTAAAGAAAGATACAAGAGGATTTTACAGCGGATATTAGAACACAGGGCGTTGACTGTAATTATAGTTGCTTTTTTATTCATTATATCATTGGGTTTGATCCCTTTTCTTGGCACCGAGTTCATGCCTGAGCAGGATATGGCTTTTATGATGATGAACGTAAAAATGCCAGTAGGTACACCGCTTGAAGAAACGGATGCTATAATAAAACAGATTGAGGATGCTTTCTGGACTACAGAAGGAGTAAAACATGTTCTGGTGTTGGTGGGACCGATGTCTGATGCTCAGGCTTACGCAGATCCAACAAATCCGCAGGATGTTAATGAAGCTCAGGTATTTGTCCGACTTGAGGAATCCCAGGACAGAAAAAATTCATTTGATGAAATTCAACAGGAAATCAGAAGCAAAATACCTGAAGTGGGAGGTGGAGAATTTGTCTTCATGTCCAGTTCAGAAATGATGGGTGAAAGTCAATCCAGTCCAATTGAGATCAATATTTTCGGTAAGGATCTGGATCGACTGAAAACTATAGCTGCTGAGATCGAGTTTAGAATAAAGGATGTGGAAAATGTGACGGATGTTGTTAACAGTATGCGGGAAGGACGTCCAGAAGCCCATATTATAATAGATAAGGACAAAGCTTTTAGCTATGGTCTTACAGCTATGCAGATTGCATCAGCAATCAAGACTGCTTCTCTAGGAACTATGGCTGGTATTTACCGGGAGGAGGGGGAAGAAATAGATATCTTTGTAAGGGTTGAAAAAGAAATGCGGAACAGTTTCCAGGATATTTTGCATTTTGCTATTGTTTCACCTATTGGTCTATCGATTCCCCTGAATCAGATTGCTCACATTGAGTATAGCGAAGGTCCCCGTAAAATTAGCAGGGAGAAACAAACAAGGAAAGTCAAGTTAACTGCAAATGTTACTGGCACTTCCGACCTGGGGGGAACAGTTGATAAAGTTAGAGATGAGATCAAGGATATATCGGAAAATCTTCCTGCCGGATATTATCTAGATTTTGCCGGGGCCTATGAAGATATGGTAGAAGCACTGACCACACTTTTTTTAGCCTTGTTACTGGCTATAATTCTTGTTTATGCAGTTATGGCTTCTCAGTTTGAATCTCTGCTCCAACCATTTATTGTTATGTTCACCATGCCCTTGGCTGTGATCGGGATCATGGTGATGCTTATAATCACGGGAACAACTTTATCGGTAGCCAGCTTTGTAGGAGTTATTATCCTGGCGGGGATCGTGGTTAATAATGGTATCGTTCTTATAGACCATATCAATAAATTGCGCCTCGGTGGGATGGAAAAAAAGAAAGCGATCATTCAGGGAGGTGCAGACAGAGTAAGACCTGTATTGATAACAGCGTCAACAACTATACTGGGTATGTTACCTATGGCGGTGAGTACGGGGCAGGGTTCGGAATTAAAATCACCTATGGCACTTACTGTGATCGGTGGTCTGATAAGTGCTACGTTTCTTACCCTTGTTGTAATTCCAGTGGTGTACAGCCTGTTGGTAAAAGAAAAATAAAGTTAATTGAAAAAGGCAGGATCTAGATCCTGCCTTTTTAGATTTTAGGAAAACAATTTATTTCAACAGGATCATCTTTCTGATTTGATTGGTGCTGTCAGTTTTTAGCCGGTAAAAATAGATTCCGCTGTCAACCTGTTTATCATTACTATCTCTGCCGTTCCAGGTCTGGGAATATATTCCCGCTGATTTTGTTTCCTTGACCAGAGTTTTTACCAACTGTCCTCTGATGTTATAGATTGAAAGTTCAATCCTGTTTGTTTCTGCGAGCTGATACTCTATTTTTGTTGAAGGATTGAAGGGATTGGGATGATTACCGGTCAAGCGAGTAATTTCCGGAAACTCACTGTGATTATTTCCTACTCCGGGAGTTACGGTAAGATTTATAGTGAAGGTTACTAACTCTTCATCGGGATCATTAGATGAAATATTTATGATCCCTAGATAATCACCAACCTCTAGTTCCAATGCATTACAAGTATAATTTATATTAATACTATTCTCCGGTTCGATTACGGCAGTAATTGGCTCTACAGTTAACCATGCTTCTTCGGGAGGAAGATCGGTTATACTCATAGTGATATTTGTTGCTCTATGACCACCGTCTCCGTATGAATCCTCTATCCAGAGCTTCCAATTGCCCTGCATCGATTCCCCTTGGAAACTGGAAGTTGATTTTGTATAATCACCATATTCTTCTCCTGCTCCGATCACAAAAACGGTGCCACTGGGTGATTCTACCATAAATGAGCCTTCTTCAGGCCAGTTGTCTGTTGACCAGTGATAATTGATTGTCCATTCGTTTACTGTTAGATTCTCTTCCACATAAAAATCTGTCCAACCCAGTTCATCATAAGTATTAGAATCGTAAGTGTAAGGAAATGGGCTGTTAGGGATCTCGTATTCAAACAAATCTCTTCCACTTGCCTGATAGTCGATATCTATTTCAAGGTCAAAATATCCTTCATTGTATATGGTAAAGAGGTCCTGAAGATTATTTCCAGCTTCGATTTCTATATCAATCGAATCTGATTCTAGCATAATATCAGGAGCACCTGACCAGAATAAATGGGGATCTGGGTAACCGATGAAAGGATGGTTTGCCCTGTTCCCGTTCTCATCCGCGGCATAGAGATAGTAACTGATCTCGCTTCCAGCTGGTTGTTCTGGGATTAAAGCAAAATAAGTGTTTTCTTCATCTAAAGTCATATTTACAGTGGAGTAATTCTCACCATCCGTGCTATAATAGATCATTAATGAGTCTGTTACCAAGGAAGCACCGCTGAGGGGAATGATCTCAGCCTGGATCTCATAATCAGATCCTGTTACTGCATAGGGATAATGTGGGATATGGGAGATATAAAGCATTTCCCGATCAGGAATCCCTTTTGATCGGCAATGCAGGGCATCAGTAGAGAGCCAACTGCCAGTAAATCCCATTATTTCGTAACCAGGCATAGCTTCTTCATATACTGCCAGGGCATCATCATCCCAGCTTGAATTCACGATCGGAACAAGTACTTTCTTGTTAAGAATCAACGAATTGGTATAGGGTTGATCATTAGGTTCATAAACTCTGTACACTTGATACGGATATCCATAGGAGCAATCCGTTGTGGCAAAATAGTCCGCAACAGCTTCATAATCGTTGTAACGAGGATCACTCGGAGGAACTTCACCAATCAGAATTTTATCCACATCCAAAAATTTACCCCAACAGTCTATATGTTCGATATATTCTCCCAGAGGATCTTCGAGAGTATGATAGGTATGAATGCCTAAATAATCGCACATTCTTTGATTAACTAGAGTATCCGGTATACTATTTTCATTATAGACTAGAGTTGAAGAAGCACCGATACCCATACCATCTGTCATGTAGTTACCACCGGTATGGATCACATTCATCCCATATAGTTGAATATCAAGAAATTCCGCCATCTCGATGGGAATATCATTGTCGTTGGGGCGAGGTCTATTATAGGGGAAATTTACGATTGCAATTTCATTATTACTATCCATGATATACCAGGGTCCGTAATCACGTGTCCAGTATGAATCTGAGGGGGCGATCAGGAAATTACAGTTGTCTAGATTTACACTGTTGTTATTAAACAAATTAATAACTATTAACAGATCGCTATTACTGTGTACGATAGTTGTTACTATTATATCTTCAGAAATTTCAGAAATAATATCATAAGAAATTCCAAAACCGTAATAAGGAGGATCTGGATTATAACTAATTAATACTCCTTCCATCTGCTCGAATTCAGCGATGTTTTTCACCGGTGGAATTGGAGGGTCTGTTTCATAAAAATCCCGGCTGAGATCGATATCAGAGAATATCTCTTCAACAGAAAGGTAGTGTCCCAGCAGAGGATTTTCCAGGAGCCTTGGATCGATCTCCTTTTCACCTGCTGCCAGAAAGCAGGTAAGGATTGCTAAAGTTAATGTTAAGAATTTTTTTTTCATAAATTTCCTCTTTTATTTTATTCTGCTATAGCTTTTATAGTATAGAAATATTTTTCCTGATCAGCAGCACCAAAATCGATATAGGATGTAGCAGCAGTTTGACCAATCAGAACGAAACCTGACTGGGGTTCGGTTGATCGATAAATCCTGTATCCGGTGGCTCCAGCTACTTCATCCCAGTTCAAAACGATATCATTACCACTTATACTGATGGTAAGATTCGTTGGAGCTGATAAAGTGAAACCGGATATAAAGGTATGCGGATCAGATGATCCGATGAAGGGATGATTCGAGCTGTTTCCATTCTCATCAACAGCCCTGAGATAATATTCTATTTCTGTTCCGGATTCCTGAGCGGGAATATTGCCCTGATATGTGTTTCCCGTATCATGAAGCAGAGTAGAACTATTATAATCTCCGTCATTTATTCTATAAAATATTCTCAGTGAATCTGGGATCAAATCATTACCAGCGCAACTGATTATATCGGTTGTAATCTCATAACCTCTGCCTGATTCCACTGTTCCATGTAAAGGAACGTGGTTTATGCTGATCATATCACGATCGGCAATTCCTTTTGCCCGACAGTGCAGGGCATCCGTTCCATCGGGTTCCCAGGAATGTGTAAAACCAAGCACTTCATAACCCGGCATGGCTTCTTGATAGATAGCCAGGGCATCATCATCCAGGCTGGAATTCACAATAGGCACAAGCACCTTATTATTTAGAATAAGGGAGTTCGTATAGGGTTGTCCGCTTGGTGTATAAACCCGGTAAACTTCATAAGGATATCCATAAGAGCAATTAGTGCTAGCAAAGAAATCTGCGATAGATTCATAATCATCGTAGCGAGGATCAATTTCCGGTACCTGTCCGATCAAGATCTTGTCAACAGCCAGGAGTTTACCCCAGCAGTCGACATGCTGAATATATTCACCCAAGGGATCAGGTAAGACATGATAGGTTTCTATACCAAGATAATCGTTGAAAATCTGAGCGATTTGTTCATGACTCAAACTGCTATTCTCGTTCCAGACCAGTTCAGTAGAAACTGCAACACCCGTTCCATCAGTCATGTAATTCCCCCCGGTATGTTCCAGACCCATCAGAAAGTCATCGATACCCAGGAAATCCGCAACTGCAGAGGGGATGTTGTTGTCGTTAGGTCTGTTTCTGTTATAGGTAAAGTCGGTGATATCTATGCTACCGTCTTCGTTCTCTATGAACCAAGGACCGTAATCTCTTGTCCAGTAGGAATCCGAGGTAGCAATCAGAAAATCACAGTTAGCAAGATTGACTCCATTGTTGTTATAAATTGAAGTAACCGCACTTTGTTCACTGGTACTGGCAACAATAGTTGTGACAATTACATCTTCAGACATTTCAGCGATAAGATCATAAGGCAGACCAAAAGGATATCTTATGAGAACTCCTTCCATGGCTTCGAATTCGGCAATTGCCCTTACTGAACTTCCAGGAACATCGTCAGAGATATTCATTGTTACCGGTATAGATACTGGAGATCCGGCATTGTTAATAATATTTATCGTGGCAGTATATGTACCTGCCGTCATTCCAGAAGAATTGAACTCAAGATCAATTTCAATCGTCTCATTGTAGCTGCAGGTACCGTTCAGGGGAAAGATTGAAAGCCAGGTCTGATCGCGAGGTGTTTCGATATTTTTATATAGTCTTTCATATTGATCTTGGGGCATTTCCTGTTCTAATTCAGCCATTTTTTCAATCTCTCTGTCGATCCGGGTCGGTTCGTACTCCCAGTTAATTTCGAAGTTCAGTTCGGAATCGAGATCCCCATTATTGCTGATCTCGAACTGCTGGTTGTCTGTGGTTTCCAGACCGATGTATTGCCAGAGCTCGTTTGTAGATATTTCAATAGTAGGCTGTGGATCGATTCCTGAAGTTACGGTCAAAGTTACCGGAACTATTTCCTGGGATCTATTATCTAAGATATTGATATTGCATGTATAAATTCCAGGATCGATACCATTCGTATTGAAATAAATCCCGATAAGATCATTTTCACCACCATTGAGTAAACCTTCGTAGCTGTCCAGACTTATCCAATCTATGGGAAGACCGGCATTAAGTATTGTTATATTTCCATAAACAGTGTGAGGTGTACTGCCCCAGATATCACCATCGATCTGATATTCTATCACCAGATCACCAGTGAAACCTTGATTTATGGTAAGGTTGACCTGAGCAGTAGCAGTTTCACCTGGCCAGATATTCCCATAACCAGCGTTGTCATCATACCAATGAATCTCTACACCGTTACCGGTTGAGTTATCCGTGACCAATGGGTAGTAACCTCCGATAAAATCTGTTGAAGAATTCACAAAGACGTCTTCCGGGAAATCGAGATAAACATCTTGGATCCATTCGTTATCATCACTACCGTTATAAACGGAAAAGGTCCAGGTATAAGTTTCTCCTGGGGTGAATTCAGTTACCGAGCAGTTGATGTAAGAGCCGGTCATATCACGCTGAATCGTAGTTTCTTCAAGCTCCAGGTAGTATTCTATTGGTTCAGCCCCAGGTGGAACATTGGTCAGGTTCATAGTTGAATAATCAGAAGAACCCGTATTGAGAGAATATTCGATGATCTCCGGATCTATATTTAGTAGAGCGGGAACATCAGATGTAAGCAAAAGTTGATTTTCCCAAGTTTCTGAATTTGACTGGATCTGAGTTTGGAGATATATTTGATGATTATGGGGAATATCCTCTGCTGTTTGAAAACTACAGGCATTTGCAATGGTCGAATTAGTTCCAGCCGGGATTTCCCCGTAAAATTCCGTTGCATCGAGTAACGAAATATAAGGATCTGATTCGCTTATAGTTAGAGTAACATTGTCAGCGATCTCGTTTCCCAAGTTCTCTAGGGTAATAGTAAGATACACTGTTTCATCATATCCGATCAGATCATCGTCGCCCGAGCTGACTTCAACCTGATTAATTATCACATAAGGACCTTGGTTTACTACAATGTCTACTGTACTGATATAAGTGGTATGGTTATAGGCAGTAACGGTTAAATTTAATTGACCAGGAGTATCAGGAGAAGGATCTAATGTAAGATTTGCAGTGCCCGATACATCTGTATAGCTTGTGCTTATAATATTATATTCATCGTCAGAAAGGCAGACCAATGCTCCTTCGGAACCGGTATTAACAGTGAAATTATCCACTCCAACAAATATAGTTGGCTCATGACTCACTGAGAGAGATTCAGGTGTATCTGTACGCACCATCAGGGAAGCGTCACCGAAGATGGTCCAGTGTTCGAATTCA
>Ga0272442_10001524_pt1 | contig 35182 bp, 39 predicted proteins | sample SSMForm2O_FD_200262 | JGI IMG/M metagenome (GOLD analysis project Ga0272442, IMG submission 200262) | Marine sediment archaeal communities from Little Sippewissett salt marsh, Falmouth, MA, United States - SSM-Form-2O | ecosystem: Environmental > Aquatic > Marine > Wetlands > Sediment ... | reverse complement strand
CGGTAGGAACAATATACCTTATAGATTCCAGATTGAAATGAAAGCAACAAAAAAAGGGCCGCGGCTGCTTGCGGCAGCCGCGGCCGGGAGCGACGGGAAATTATGATCAAATCCCGATCATCACGAAAATCATCATGAAGAGCGCCACGGATTCGATAACGCCGAGCGCCATCAGGTAGTTTGCGAAGCCCTGGCCCGTTTCCGCCAGGGCGTCCGACGCCGCTGCTCCGGTCTTGCCCTGCATCCAGGCGGACATGCCCATCGCGAGCCCCGCGAACAGACCCCAGCCGATGACACCCTGGTACGGCGCGCCGCCCTTCGCCACACCGTTAAGCCAGAACATGGCGAGCAGCCCGTAGAACGTCTGGGTGATCGGCGCGCCTACGAATACCGCCAGGAGGAACGGGGCCGCCTTGCTCTGTGCGTAGCATTTCTTCCAGGCTCCCACCGCCGCCATGCCGGCGGCACCGGTGCCGAGGGCCGAGCCTATGGCTGCTATCGCCACCGCAAGCGCCGAGCCGATCCTTCCCGCCGAAACAACTTCTTCTGGTGTCATTGCTGCTCCTCCGTTATTGGTTCTTCTTTACTATCAAGATCAGGCGGCTAAGTCGATACCCACCGCGTTCTTGCCCGAAAAAGGTTTGTAGTTGAAGCCGCTCCATTCCTGTCCCATATGCAGCGAGAACTCCAGCGCATTCAGACGAACACCGTGCACGAGGACACTCATCGCGCACAGTATGATGTTCAGGCCGTGGCCGATAACAAGCACAACCAGCATCCCCACGACTGCGAGCGGGAGCGTAAGGACAATCGCAGGGCCGCTCCCGATGCCGAACAGGGCCGTTCCGAGCAGGCCGGCCATATCATTGAATGCCTCGGCAACCTTGACGCTCGCAATGCCCAATGCGAAGAGACGCAGATACGACATGATATCTCCAAAGCAACTCACCAGGTCCAGGAGCAGCAGGCCGAGGTCCATCCACTGCTTCTGTATGATGAGGCCCGCCAGTATCGACAGCAACCCGACGGCCAGAAGCGGCCAGAACCACCAGGACAGGGCGGCGCCGACGAGCAGCAGACGTGCAATGACGAAGACGCACCAGACAACGCAGATCCAGCCGAACTGGACGGCGGCCCTGGGATCCCTGCCGTACACGAGACCCTTCCATCCATGGGCCAGCGTGAGGTGAATGGCGCCCAGCAGCAGCGAGAAAGTCATGCTCCCGTGTTGATCGACGAGGTAGTCGATGCGAAGCGCCTGCAGGAAAGACGGCAGCAACGCGTAGTCTATGCCAAAGTAGTTGGCCGTAAGGACGCCCCAGAGCACGGTTGCCCCCGAAAAGACGTAGAGCAGCCTGAAGGGCTCCGGACGGGCGTCGCGGAACCTGGTGAACCGGAAATAGGGTATCAGCATAAGAAACAGCAGGCCGTATCCGGCATCACCGACAATCATTGCGAAGAAGATCGTGAGGAATACGAAGAACGCGGAACTGATGTCGGACTCGTGGTATCCCGGGGTGATGCCGAGGAACTTGAAGACCGGTTTCATTACGCGTGCCCAGACCGGGTAGCGGACGAGGGTGGGCACGGCTTCTCCCTTGGCGGGCTCCTCGATCACAAGGCCCCAGCCCTGTTCCTCGGCGGCGGCCTTGAGGCGATACACCTTGCCGGCAGGGCAGAAGCCCTGGAGATAGGCGAGTTTCCCATCGGCCGCCATGCCGTCACGCGCCTCCACGTAGCGGAGCCGGTCGTCCATGTCGCCCACCGCTTCTTCGACCGCCGCCAGCCCGCCGCTGAGTTCGCCAAGCCTTTCTTCCACACCGACCAGCTCGCCGCGAACGTTTTCGATCTCGGCGTTGACGTCGGCGAGACGGCGGTCGGGCAAGGCGACCTGCCTGCCCGGGAAGTCAAAATCACTATCGCCGACGAGTGCAACGTAACGGTCGTGCGCACCCTCGGCGACCGTGAACAACGGAACGCCTTCGGGCGGCTCGGGCAGTGTCTTGCCGGTCACCTGATAGAGTTTCACCAGCACGCCGCGGTCCAGCAGGTCGCGAACGAGCTGCGGGTCGAAATCGCCAAGCGGTTCCACTGCCGACCGCTCGTCGAGCAACAGGGCAGCCTTCTCCTCGAGCTTTCGCCGTGAGGCCAGCAACTTATCCACCTCGTCGATGATGGCCTCGGCTTCCATGCCCGGTGTCGGGGCGCCATGATCGGCCGCATACGGCTTGAGGGAGTTCAGCGCGAGCATCGCGCGTGCGTGCTCGTCGCGCGCCCTGTCGAGGTCCTCGCTGCCGGGATCGTTTACGTGTTGGAGATGAAGTACGCCTATATCGCGCAGGGCATCGAGTGTGGCGGTCGTGCTGTCTGCCAGGCAAAGCAACGTGATTTTCTTCATTGGGACTATCATGCCGCTTCGTCCTTGTACTCGTAGTCCTCGGTCCGTTTCTTGGCTATCTTGCCGCGCGCGACGGCGGCCGTCTGTTCGTCGCCGAGGAATATCTTGATGACCCGGATGTTCTCCTTGCATTCGGGTATCTTGACCTTCTCGAACAGGTTTACGCGCTGGGACGTAACTCGCAGCTCTTCGGCAACGCAGCGCCGCTGTTCCTCCAGCACCTCGCGCTGAACACGAAGACGAATCAGCGTGCTGATAGTCTCGACGGCGTCGTCGAACCATGTCGGGGTGCTGAACAGGTCGTAAGGTTGAACACTGATCTCGGCGTCGTTGAACACGGGGATGGCAACACCCGCGATATTGCCTTCTTCGATGTTGACCTTGTCGAGCGTGACTATTTCCTCGATGCCCTCGGGCTCGGAGAACAGCTGGACCCACGACGCCATGTTCGTCCTGAGCGTCTCCTCCCGGGCCTGGACCGCCGCTATTTCGCCGGAGATGCGGATGATCTCGGCCTGCAGCAGCTGCTTCTTCATCTGGAGCATGGGCAGGAACCGCTCATAGCGGCGAAGCGCCTCTTTCTGGGCCTTCAGCTCGTTCTTGGTGTGTTTGATCTTGGCCATATCACGTGATCCGGGATCCAGGACGCACGATGCGGGATCGATCAGTCGCCGGAATCCGCCGGCCCCTCCGGTTCCTCATTGCTCTCCGCTTCGCTTGCCTGGCCCGCGTCCGCCGGCTCGTCTTCGTCGGACTCCTCTTTCTCCTCCTTGACTTCCACCTTGTCGCCCGGCCAGAACTTCTCGATCAGTTCCGTGTGGACGCCGGTCTCCATGGGCTCGAAATAGTCGGCGAGGATCCGCCAGCCGAGGTCGAGGGCCGGCTCGAGGGGGATATTGACGGACAGGTCCATCATCTCCTTCTCGAACCGCTCTCCGTACTTGAGCAGTTTCTCGTCCCAGTCACTCATCCGGAAGCCCATCGACTGCTTCTCAATGGTTTCCTTGTACCCCGCGTAAAGCTGGATCATCGTGTTCATTATCGTGCGGTGATCGTCGCGGGTATCGCCATTGACCTGCTGCTTGAGACGGCTGAGGGACCCGAACGGCTCGATCCGGCCGTCCCGCAGGTAGAACTGGCCCTCCGTGATGTAGCCGGTGTTGTCGGGAACGGGGTGGGTGACATCGTCCCCGGGCATGGTCGTGGCCGCGAGTATGGTGATGGACCCGGCGGTATCAAAATCGACCGCTTTCTCGTAGCGCGCTGCGAGCTGGCTGTACAGGTCGCCGGGATAGCCGCGGTTCGAGGGGATCTGCTCCATCGTGATGGCGATCTCCTTCATGGCATCGGCGAAGTTCGTCATGTCGGTGAGCAGGGCCAGGACCCGCTTCCCCTGCAGCGCGAACTGTTCCGCCACGGCGAGGCTCACGTCGGGCACGAGCAGGCACTCTACGATCGGGTCGGCCGCGGTATGGACGAACATGACCGTTCTCGACAGGGCGCCGCTTTCCTCGAGCGTGTCGCGGAAGTACAGGTAGTCGTCATGCTTAAGGCCCATTCCGCCGAGGATTATGACGTCCACCTCGGCCTGCAGGGCTATCCTCGCGAGCAGCGGGTTGTAGGGCTCGCCGGCGCGCGCGAAAATCGGGAGCTTCTGCGACTCCACGAGCGTGTTGAACACATCGATCATCGGGATGCCCGTACGGACCATGTTCTTCGGTATGATTCTCTTCGCCGGGTTGACCGAGGGGCCGCCGATGGGGATCATGTTGTCCGAAAGGGACGGACCCTTGTCACGCGGCTGTGCGCCGCCCGTGAAAATGCGGCCCAGGAGCGCGTCGGAAAAAGGCGCCATCATCGTCTGGCCCAGGAAGCGGACCTTGGCGTCGGTGGCTATCCCGCGCCCGCCGGCGAAGACCTGGAGCGACACCTCGTCGTCCCTGAGTTTTATCACCTGCGCCAGGGAAGAACCCGTGCGCGAGCTGACTTCTGCGAGCTCCCGGTACTTGATATCGGTCGCCCGTATGTTGATTACGTTTCCTGCTATATTCTCGATACGATGGTAGACCTTATGCACTCTTGGTTACCTCCGATACCATTTCACGCAGCTTGGCTTCCATGGACTTGAACTCGTCGGTATCCATGCTCACCCTGTTCAGGTCCCGCGTGGTCTGTGTCAGTTGATGGAAGAAGCGGCGCGCCGCGGCCTTGTCCTTGAACTGCATTGGCGCTCCGAGGAAGTCCGATATCATCGAAAACACGTGCTGCTGCCTCTCGGCGGATGTTGCGCAGTCAATGTCGTTGAAGGCGTCCTGCTGAAGATAGACGGAATCGACGTATTCTGATTTGAGGTAGACCACGAAGTCCTCTATCGATGTTCCTTCCTCGCCAACGACCTTCATCATCTGGCCGATGTCCGAACCGTCGCGGAGCATCTTCCGTGTGCGGTCCACGAGTTCGTCGGGTACGACGCTGGGGTACTTGCTCCAGCTGTCGAGCGGATCGATAGCCGGGTAGCGGCGCGCATCGGACCGGGACCGTGAGAGGCCGTGGAACGCTCCCACGACTTTGAGCGTGGCCTGCGTCACCGGCTCGTCGAAGTTCCCGCCGGCGGGGCTGACGGTGCCGCCAAGTGTGATGGATCCCGTTTCGCCGTTCTTGAGCCTGACCATCCCGCCGCGTTCGTAGAAGCTGGCAATCACGGATTCCAGGTAGGCCGGGAACGCCTCTTCCCCCGGGATCTCCTCCAGCCGGCCGGATGTCTCGCGCAGGGCCTGCGCCCAGCGCGAAGTCGAGTCGGCCAGCAGGAGCACGTTCAGGCCCATCTGGCGGTAGTAGGCGGCAAGCGTAGCGCCGGTATAGACCGATGCCTCGCGGGCGGCAACCGGCATGGAGCTGGTGTTGCAGATGATAACCGTCCTGGCCATCAGGCTCTCGCCTGTCCGGGGGTCGATCAGCTCGGGAAACTCGCGGAGGGTCTCGACGACTTCTCCGGCTCGCTCACCGCAGGCCGTGATCACCACGATATCCACTTCGGCGTGACGGCTGGTTATCTGCTGCAGAACGGTCTTGCCGGCTCCGAAGGGACCGGGGATGCAGTACGTGCCGCCGCGCGCCACCGGGAAGAACGTGTCGATGATCCTGATGCGCGTCACGAGCGGCTCGGCGGGCCGAAGGCGCTCGGCGTAGGCCGTTATGGGTATCTTCACCGGCCAGCGCTGGAGCATGTTCACGTTGTGTTTCTTGCCCTTCTCGTCCTTGAGCACGGCCATGACGTCTTCGACCTTGTAAGTGCCCGGCTTCGAGACCTTGTCAACCGTATACGTGCCGGGGAAGATGAATGGCACCATTATGTGGTGCTCGAATATGCCTTCGGGAACGGTGCCGAGCGTTTCTCCCGCGGACACGGTATCGCCGGGCTCGACCTTGGGAGTGAATTCCCACTCGAGATCGCGCGGGATCGCGTCCAGGTAGGTCCCGCGCCTGAGGAAGAACCCGCACTGTTCCGCCAGCTCCGGCAAGGGGTTCTGCAGCCCGTCGTATATCTGCGTGAGCAGGCCCGGCCCCAGCTCCACCGACAGAAGCTCGCCCGAGAAGTCGACCTCGCCCCCGACCTGGAGATCGGTGGTGTCTTCGAACACCTGCATGTCGGCGTAGGTTCCGCGGATGCGGACTACCTCGCACATGAGGCCCGTGTCGCCGACCTTGGCGTAGCCGACCTCGTTCTGGCTCACCGCCTCATTGAACTGCACGGTAATCATGTTACCGTTCACGCCTACTATCTCGCCCTTGCATTGACTCATCGTATCTCCAGCCTGAACTACCCGTCGTCACCGTCCTTGTCGTCCGCCGGATCGCGGGTTATTGTGTCGTCTGCCTTGCGCCCGCCCTCGTCGGCGTCCATCTGCGCCCATCGCCGGGCCAGCAGGAGCTTGAGGGTGTATGCCAGTACCGCGCGGCCCGCGAATGGGTTGAAGCCGGCCAGCTCGCCCAGCCTCTCCCAGCGGAACAGGTCCAGCGCCTTCTCGCGCGCCAGCGGGTTGTCTTTCAGAAAAGCGTCGGATACGGCCTTGTCCACCAGCCCGTCGAATCCTTTCTGCTCGCGCAGGTGGTCGGCCGGGTCCTGGCCGAGGCGCGCCGCGCGGGCCTTCGCTATCGAATTCCGCAGCTGGGTGTCGAATTCGCGCCAGTCTGCGACGAAGTTGTTTCCAACATCTTCCCTCGAAGGGGTGATCAGCTCGTCGACGGCCTCGAGGTCGGTCCCGGTAAGGTGTTCCCCGCACAGCTTACGGAACTCCTCGGGCAGGAGGGGAGGCGGGTCGTCGATATCGAAATCGGGCAGGCTGGCCATCAGGTAGTAGTAGTTCACGCCGGGATTCTCTCTAATCGTCTTTTGCCGCCTGTGCGTTCTTGAGTATCTCCGCCAGCTCCGGGCGGACCAGTTGGGACAGCGCCTCGGTTATCGCGTCAACCGAGAAGTCGTGCTCTATGTTCTCGTCGACGATCGAGACCTTGAAGCCCGAGGTCACGCCCGCATCGGAGCGGATTTCCAGGCCTTTCTTCATGCGGGCCTTGAACTTGTTCATCAGGAAGTTGGTGACGCTCTTCTGGTCCTCTTCGCTGAGCAGCACGTTGATCCGGTCTTTCTTCTGTTCCTCGCAGTAGGTCTTGATGACCGATACGAGTATCTTCTTGAGGGTGTCGGGCTTCAGTGCGGCCGACACTTCGTGCGCGGCAATGCCCTGCATCGTGGCGCCAACGGCATCACCGACTGAAAGGACAACGTCCCGGGCCGCCTGCTCCAGTGTCCGCTTGCTTCGTTCCATGAACTGGGCGGCGTCCTTCTCTGCGTCCTTCACCATGGCGGCCGCCTTGTCTTCCGCCTCCTTTACCAGGGCGTCGGCTTTCCCCCTGGCCTCCGCGAGGATCCGTTCCGCCTCCTCCTCGGCCTTCTGGACGCCATCCTTCTGGATGCGCTCAAGCAAGTTCTGTAGTTCTTCTGCCATCGTAATCCCCGCTTTCGTCTTGAGACCCTGACCAGGAACCGCGTTCAGCCGCGGGCGTCGAACGGCGACATCACGTCACTCGAACCTTCCGAGCACAACGCGGTCTGAACCTTTTCCCTTGGCCTGCACGAGCTTCTTGCCGAGCTCGCCCAGGATGTCCTGCAGTGACTTGTCCATGTCCTTCTTGTCGTGAAGCGTGAGTCCGCCGATTGTCACGTCAATCAGCGAGTCGCCCTTGCCGACCGCCTTCGCGTTCACGTCGGAGCGGATCGCCTCGAGCTTGTTGGATGTCTCGGTTTCGGTAAGTCCCGACAGGCAGAGGATGAACTCGTCGGCCCCGAAACGCGCCAGGATGTCCATGTCACGGATATGGCCGCGGACGATCTCCACCACTTCGGAGAGAAGGCCGTGGGCGTCGTCTATGCCGTGTGTTTCCACATATTGGCGGAAAGCGTCCACCGCGATGAGCGCGAGCGTGATCTGGTAGGAGTGCGTTCTGGCGCGCTCCAGCTCGGTGGCCATGGCCGGAACGAACGCCTTGTATTGCAGGGCGCTTGTTGCCGCATCGATCTGGGAGAGCTTCTTGCTCGCCTTTATCAGCTCGAACTTCTCGATCAGGCTGCCGATCAGGAAGCCGATGACCTGGAGGTGCAGAAGGTCCGCATCCTCGAATTTCTCGCCGCTGCCGCGGTCGCAGAATATGAAGCCGACGCCGCGCTGGTTCTGGACCACCGGGGCCAGGACAGCGGACGAGAAATCGTGCTCGAGCTTCAGGTCCCTGTAGACGTCCGATGCCGGGTCCACGTCGTTGAGCAGCATCGGGTGCAGCTCCAGCACCACCTTCTCGGCGGTTGCGCTCGGGCCGGCCTTGTGGAATTTCTTGACGAAGGTGTAACTGATCTGCCTGGAGATCTTGATTCGGAGCTCCTTGGTGTCGTCGTCGATCAGTATCACGGCGACACTCTGGCAGGGGAAGTACGCCTTCATGCTGTCCATGATTACGTGCAGGGCCTCCTCCAGCGACAGGGCGCCGTCGGCCTCGCGCAGAACATGGACCAGCCATCCGCCGAGCGTGGGAGTCATCATATTGCCACCTCGCGTCTGAAGAAAACGAATGTCACGCTCATTCAGCCTCTTTGGCGAGCAGTTGTTCCCATTTCCTGTCGATCTCGTCCTGGTGCCACTTCAGAATCTCCTCGTTGCCGCCGGAGACGAGATGCTTGAACCGGCCCTGGAGCTTGAACCAATCCACGACGGGAACGGTCTCCTTGGGCTTGTAGTTCACCTTCCATTTCCCCTCGGTAACCTCGTATATCGGCCAGTACCGGGTCTCGACCGCAACGCGTGCCAGTTCTATGGAGTCCTCCGGCTTGGTGCGCCAGCCGCGGTGACAGGGCTGCAGGATGTTGATGAATGCCGGGCCGTCCACCGCCAGGGCCTTCTCGACCTTCTTCATGAAGTCCATGTGGTTCGAGACGGAGGCCTGGGCAACGTACGGGATGTTGTGCGCGATCATGCACGCCGTGAGGTCCTTGCGCTGCTGCTGTTTACCCTGGATCACCTTGCCCGCGGGGCTGGTATTGGTCGCCGCGCCGCGCGGCGTGGCGCTTGAACGCTGGATGCCCGTGTTCATGTAGGCGTTGTTATCGTAGCAGATGTACAGCATGTTGTGCCCTCTCTCCATTGCGCCGGAGAGAGACTGGAACCCGATGTCGTACGTGCCGCCGTCCCCGCCGAAGGCGATGAAGTTGATCTTCTCGTCTTTCGGCAGCCTGCCGCGTTTCTTGAGGGCGCGGTAGGCGGCTTCGACCCCGCTGACGGTCGCGGCCGAGTTCTCGAATGCGCAGTGGACATACGGAACACGCCATGCCGTGTAGGGGTAGATCGTGGTTGATACTTCCATGCAGCCGGTCGCGAACCCCACGACCGTGTTCGGACCCGATACGTGGAGCACCTGGCGGAGAATCGCCGGGGCGGCGCACGCCGCGCAGGACCGGTGACCGCCCGCGAGCAGCTCCTTGTTCGCCGATATCTTCTTAACGTTGATTGCCATCGTCTTCTCCTATTCTCTGAGACCAATGTAGCGATAGACATCGCCCGTCTCGCCGGACTTCTTGATCTCGGCGAGTACAGCGAAAATGCTTTCGATCTCGGTGGCGTTGATGTCGCGTCCGCCGAGGCCGTAGACGTAGTTGATGATGTGGGCGCAGCTCGTGCCCGCGAACGACCGAATCTCGTTGAACAACGGCCCGCCCTTCAGCCCGAAGGACACGGACCTGTCCATTACCGCCACGGTCCCGACGCGGGCGAGCACTTCCGTGATCTCGTCCCCGGGGAACGGCCGGAAGGCTCTCAGCTTGAGCACGCCGGCCTTTATCCCTTTTTCGCGTGCCTGGTCCGCGGCAACCTTCGCGGTTCCGCAGGTTGAGCCGAGCGCCACGATGGCCACCTCTGCGTCGTCCAGCATGTATTCCTCGAAGTGGCCGTAGGAACGGCCGGTCAGTTCGCCGTACTCCTTGCCTACATCGAGGATCACCTGTCGCGCGTTCTCCATCGCCTCTATTTCCTGGCGCTTGCACTCGAAGTAGTAGTCCGTCAAGTGCAGCGGCCCGATCGAGATGGGGCTGTCCGTGTTCAGCAGGCTGAAGGCGGGATCGTATTCGCCCACGAACTTCTGCGCCGCTTCCGGGCCGATGACGTCCAGGCCCTCCATCGTGTGGCTCAGGATAAACCCGTCCAGGCACACCATGACGGGCAGCAGAACATCCTTGTGCTCGCCGATACGGAATGCCTGGATAACGTTGTCGTAGACTTCCTGCGCGTTCTCGGAGAACAGCTGTATCCAGCCGGAGTCGCGGCAGAACATGCTGTCGCCGTGGTCGGCGTGAATGTTGATCGGCGCGCTGATGGCCCGGTTGACTACCGGCATAACGACCGGCAGCCTGGTGGACGAGGTAATCGCGCAGATCTCGGACATGAGCAGGAGTCCCTGCGAGGATGTCGCGGTGACCGTCCTGGCGCCCGCCGCGGCCGAACCGAAACAGGCGCTCTGTGCACTGTGTTCGGACTCGACCGGGACCAGCTCAGTCTCGATGACACCGTCGTTGACGTAAGACGAGAACTTATGCATCAGTTCCGTCTGCGGGGTGATGGGAAACACGGCGGCGACGTCAGGATTGACGTCTTTCAGGGCCTCCGCGCCCGCGTCGTTTCCCGTTAATGCTACTTGCTTACCCATGTTCTGTCTCCCGTGATTTCTATTCTTTGCCGGCCGTGTCGAGTTCCATCTTGATGGCCTGGCACTTGGGGGGGCACTCGCGCGCGCAAATACCGCACCCCTTGCAGTGATCGTAGTCAAAGCCCGCCATCTTCCCGTCCTCTACCTTTATGGCCGAGTCGGGACAGAGAATCCAGCAGCGGAGGCAGTTGACGCATTTCTCCGGATCGTGCACGGGCCTGTAAGTGCGCCAGGTGCCGGTATTGTACTCCTGGCTGTTGCCGGCCTCCACGATCATGCCGCCTATCGGCATCTCCTTCCAGCTAAGCAGCTTGCTCATTACGATTTTACCTCCTCGTGCGCCCGCTCGATGGCCTTGACGTTGCCCTGGGCGATTCTCTCCCCGAATTTCTTCAGAAATTTCTTTTCTATGTCTTTTTTCATCGTCTCGATCGAGATGCAATCCGTGGCCTTGATAAGCGCCCCGATCATGGGCGTGTTCGGGATCGGCCTGCCCAGTTCGTCGATCGATATTTTCGTGGCGTCCACACAGTAGACCTTTGCGCCCTTCACCCCGAGCGCTTCGCTCATCTCGGCGGGTGATATCTCGGTGTTGATGACGAAAACGGTGTTCTCGTCGGTTGCCTCCGTAACGGCCGGGTCGCTAACTAGCGTATCGTCCAGTACCACCACCACGTCGGGCCGCTCGATCGGGCAGTGGAGCCTGATGTGCTCCGTGCCTATACGGGTGAAGCCGCGTATGGGGGCGCCCATCCGTTCGGGCCCGTATTCGGGGAATCCCTGGCTGTGCTTGCCTTCCTCGAGGGCAACCTGGGCAACCAGCTGGGCGGCTGTTTTGGCGCCCTGGCCGCCGCGCCCGTGCCACCTGATTTCGGTCATGTCTTTTGCCATAGTCCTACCGCTCCTTTCCGAAGTAAATATTGACTGGAGAAAACCGTTACTTGGCGAGTGCCTTGCGGACGTCTTCGAGCTGGCCGGCGCTTCCGAGCACCTCGTTCTTGTGCGCGATGTACTTGGCGTACTCGTCCTGGAATATCTTGCCGGGCTTGCGCAGGTCGAAGTTCTCCGGGACATCCCGGAAGTGCTCGCGGTGGACGCGGCACCAGACGAGACGGCCGTCCGTATCGATGTTCACCTTCGTGACGCCCATCGGGGCCGCCTTGCTGATTTGCGCCTCGTCCACGCCCTTGGCGCCTTTCAGGCTGCCGCCTGCCTCGTTGATGCGCTTGACCTCGTCCTGGGGCACCGAGCTCGATCCGTGCATGACCAGCGGGAAGCCGGGCATGAGCTTCTGGACGGCCGCGATGACCTCGAAGTGCAGCCCCTGCGAACCCGTGAACTTGTAGGCGCCGTGGCTGGTGCCTATCGCGCAGGCCAGGCAGTCACAGCCGGTGCGCTCCACGAACTCCTTGACCTGGTTGGGGTCGGTGAGCTTGGCGTCGGCTTCGTCGACCGAGATGTCCTCCTCGACGCCGCCGAGCTGGCCCAGCTCGGCTTCCACCGAGATGTTCTTCGGGTGCGCGGCGTCCACGACGCGCTTCGTGATCGCGATATTTTCCTCGAAATCCTCGTGGCTGGCATCGATCATCACGGAGCTGTAGAAGCCGCTCTCGATGCAATCCATGCAGGTTTCCTCGTTACCGTGATCGAGGTGTACCGCAAATATGGAATCCGGAAAAATCTCGTCGGCGGCGCGGATCATTGCCTCCAGGAGACGTTTGTCGGTATAGGCGCGCGCGCCTTTTGAAAGCTGAATTATGAACGGGGCCTTGCTGTCCATATTGCCGCGGAAGAGGCCCATGACCTGCTCGGCGTTGTTGATATTGTAGGCTCCAACTGCGTATTTGCCGTAGGCGAGCTCGAACAATTCCTTCGTGGTTACTATCATCAACGTTCCCTTTCCTGAGGTGTATTGTTGGACAGACGCAATCCGTTAAAAAACGGACGAAGCACTATACGAAGGGGGTAGGGCAGGGTCAAGGCAAGAATGCCAGCGCGGAGCTGGTACCCAGCCGGGTCGCGCCGGCTTCCATCATTGCCGTGGCGTGCTTCAATGTACGGATGCCGCCGCTGGCCTTTACCCCGAATTCCGGGCCTACCGTTTTCCTGAGAAGACGGATATCCTCGACGGTGGCGCCGCCGCCGGCCAGGCCGGTCGAGGTCTTCACGAAGTGGGCTCCAGCCTCCACGACGAGCCGGCAGGCCGTGCGCTTCTCATCATCTTCCAGCAGGCACGTCTCAAGGATCACCTTGATAGTGCAATCCGGCGCTGCCGCCACCACTGCCGCGATATCGTCCCGTACCCGGTCGGTATTGTCGGCTTTCAGCTCTGAAACGGCAAGCACCATGTCGAGTTCCCGGGCGCCGTTTGCCGCGGCATCCCGGGCCTCGAACGCCTTTACCGCCGTGGTTGTGTATCCCATGGGAAACCCGATGACGGTGCACGGCTTCACCGCGGAGCCCGCCAGCGCGGAGGCAGCGACACCGACGAGGCTCGGAGGCACGCAAACGGCGGCAAACCCCTTGGAAATAGCGGCTTCGCAGGCCTCGGCAACCTGTGCACCGGAGGTGTCGGGCTTCAGAAGGGTGTGATCGATCATCGAGGCGATGGTTTCATCCGATATCTCGTGCATATTCACTCCCTTGCCTACGTCGTCCTCCGCCCTCGTTCTCGCGTTCCCGTCGCCCTGGAGGAGGAGGAGGAGTGATGAGGACGATCCGACGCCAGAAAGGATTTCCCCCTCGGCATGGGATCGAGATTGAAGAATGTCGCGAGCGACTGCGCGACGTCGTAGAAGCCCTTGCGAATACCGAGATCTCTCCCGGGCACATCCCGTCGGGAGACCAGGAGCGGGACAAACTCGCGGGTGTGGTCGGTGCCCCGGAAAGTCGGATCGTTACCGTGGTCGGCGGTGATGATCAGGACGTCGTCTGGCCCGAGCAACGGCAGGAAATCCTGCAGGAACCGGTCCGTTCTCTCGAGCGCACCGGCGTAGCCAGGGGCGTTGCGGCGGTGCCCGTAGAGCATGTCGAAGTCTATCAGGTTTGCGAACACCAGTCCGTCCGGCTGATCGCGGACCAGGTCCAGGAGCGCAGCCTGGGCATCCTCGTTGTTCTCGACGTGGATCGCGCGGGACATCCCGCGGTTGGCGAAGATGTCGTCGAGCTTGCCCACAGTGGTCACCTTCACACCCCGGGCGGTGAGGAGATCCAGTATGGTGTCTTCCGGTAGCGGGTAGGAGTAATCGCGGCGGTTCTCGGTGCGCGTTAAGTTGCCGGGTGTGCCCACATAGGGCCGGGCTATGACACGGCCGACACGGTGTGGGTTGCAGAGCTCGCGGGCGGCTTCGCAGGCCGCGTAGAGCTCCTCCAGCGGGATGACGTCCTCGTGGGCGGCCACCTGGAACACGGAATCCGCGCTGGTGTAGACTATCCAGCAACCTTCCGCCATCTGCCGATGCCCGAGCTCCGCGATTATTTTCGTTCCGCTCGCGGCGTGGTTGCAGATAACGGGCCGTCCGGTCGCCTTCTCGAAGGCGGCGATGAGTTCTCGCGGGAACGATGGGTACCCGGGCGGGAATATCTGGAACCCGTCTTCCAGCAGGAGCCCGGCGATCTCCCAGTGCCCGGTGGTTGTATCCTTGCCGCGGGAGACTTCCTGCATGGCGCCGAACCCGGCCGTCGGCGTATCGACAGGTGGCACTCCATCGATTGGGATGCCGCCGGGCAGCAGGGCGGGTATGTTGCCGATGCCCATCGCCTGCAGGGCCGGAAGGGATATGCCGTCAACCGCGGCCGCCAGGTGCGCAAGCGTGTTGGATCCGGTGTCCCCGTAGTCGGCGGCGTCGGGCGCCGCGCCGATGCCGACCGAGTCCAGCACTATGAGAAACGCTCGCATGTGGGGAGTATGCCACAGCCGTCGGAGACGGCCAACACCTAAGAAGGGAGGAGTGACAAAGTGATGGAGCCGCTCCATTCCTCTGATCTTTCTTGAAACCTTTGTGGGATGCGGCTATCTCTGGATGCATGAGGGTGGCGAAGCATTGGCGTGCGACCGGTGACGGTGAAATCACGTGCGAGCTGTGTCCTCACGGATGTGTCCTGGGGGAAGGCGCCACGGGGCGATGCAAGGTGCGAACCGTGCGCGGCGGGGAGCTTTTCGCCGCGGGATACGGCCTGGTGTCCTCGGCGGCCATGGATCCGATCGAGAAGAAGCCGCTCTACCATTTCCACCCCGGGTCCGCCATCTTCAGCATCGGTGGCTGGGGGTGCAATTTCGCCTGCCCGTTCTGCCAGAACTGGACGATCTCGCAACAGTTGCCGGCAGAACGGGGGACGCATTCACCCGACAAGATCGTGGCGAAGGCGCGCTCCAGCGATTCCGTGGGGATAGCCTACACCTACAACGAGCCGCTCGTTGGCTTTGAATTTGTCCTGGACTGCGCTGAGCGGGCGGCGTCCGCGGGGCTGGTAAACGTGCTGGTGACAAACGGCTATATCCGGCCGGGGCCGGCCGCCGAACTGCTGCCGTTCGTCGACGCGCTGAACATCGACATCAAGAGCATCGATGAATCATTCTACCGGGAACAATGCCGGGCGAAGCTCGGCCCGGTGCTGGACTTTGCAGTGCAGGCCCGGGCCGCGGGCTCCCATCTTGAGGTGACGAACCTCGTGATCCCCGGCCTCAACGACACACCGTCCACCGTAGAGAAGCTTGCGGCCTGGGTCTCGGGCAACCTGGGCAAGGGCACTCCGCTGCATCTCAGTGCGTACCGGCCGCAGTACAAGATGAAGACCCCGCCCACCACCACGAGGATGCTCGAGGAGGCCTTGAAAGCCTGCCGGCAGCACCTGTCTTACGTCTACCTCGGCAACGTTGCCGGCAGCATGGGCAGGGACACGCGGTGTGCTTCCTGCGGAGCGACGCTCGTGGAGAGGAGAGGGTACGCAACCCGCGTGGTCGGATTGGACGGAGGATCCTGCGCCGCGTGTGGCGAGGCCGTGCCTGGAGTGTTCCAGCCTGCGCGCTGATCAGGGCCGGCTTTTCTTTTCGGCCTTTTCGCGCCGGCTCAAGGCGAAATCGTCGAGCTCCGCCCGTTTCAGGAGGTCATCCTGCCAGTCGGAGAAGACGGCGGACGCCACCATGTTGTTCAGCGTATCGGTAACGCGGGGCTTGAGCATCTGCCGGAGGAACGGCGCGGAAGGAACGCGCGCGACGACAAGGGCTATGACCCTTCGTCCGAAACCTTGCTCGACTTCCGTAAGGTCGCCGTCGTAGAGCTTGGACAGCGCGGGTACCAATGCAGCGACGTTCTCGACGTCATTCGACAACGCCTCCAGCCCGAGGCCGGAGCGCACTTGGTAGAGACTGAACGGTTCCGGGCTGTGCATCTCGACATCGAGCTCGGCCACCAGGTTCGAAAACGCTTTATCCTCCTGCAGGCCCTTGTCGATTGTAGCGCGGATCCCCTCCGCCTTTTCGGTGAGTGCCTTTTCCAGGGCATCGCGCTCGGCGACGGGAATCACGTCGTCGACCACGTCGTTGAACTCGGGGATGTGCGCGGGGATGTTCGTCTCGGTGGCAATGATGTAGACGTTGCTCTCGCCGGTTATAGCACCGCTGAAATACTGTTCCGGCTCATCGGTGAGGCGGAAGGCGGCCGTGTTGAACTCGTAATCGACATCGAGACCGGGAACGGGGCTGTAGGCGGAGAAGAGCTCGGACGTTCGGATCACCAGGTTGTGCACCTTGGCGGCCTGCTCCATCGAAAGCGCAACCGAGCCGCGGCCCGAGGCCATCGCCATCTCGAACGTGGTGGCGGCCGAACGTGCCCCTGCCACCGCCTGGTGGCGGAGGAGAACAGCGCGTATTTCGTCCTGGACGTTTGTGAGCGGCTTCAGGACGCGGGTGCCGTTCGTGGTTTCCATCGCGAAATTGTTGGTATTGTCGTAGTAATAGTCCTGGATGTCTTCGATGGCAATTTCCGTGCCGCCCACGTAGTTCGAGATGGGGAAGCTGACATACCTGACTCTTCTTTGCTCGGGGACTTCGAAGGTCTCGCTGTTGTTGTCGAAAAACTCCCTCGCCTGCTCCCGCGTTACCTCCGGGACGGCGTCCAGGTCGTTAGTCGTTATCGCCACGTACTGGATCGTGAACGTATCGGTGAGGTCCGACATCTGGTTTTCGACCTGTTGGGGCGGGGTCCAGGCCATGGCAGACACCGCGTTCGCGACCTTTGTCAGGGTAAGCTGCTGGCGCAGGTACTCTTCGAAGGTTTCCACGCGGACCCCGCGGCTGGATTCGATGGTGTTCCTGTATATCTCTCGATCGAACCCGCCCGAGGCGGAGGCGAATGCGGGGGTACCTTGTATGAGCTCGCGCATCTCGGAATCCGGCACGGTGATGTCCATCGACTTCGCGGTTCTGAGCACGGCGATGCGCTTCCATATCCTTTTCCTGAGGTCCGCCCTCTCTTCCTCCGACATGCCGGTTGTATCGTATCTCATGCCCAGCTCGAAGAACCGGGCCCGGGCAAACTCGCGGCTGGAAACGGGCTCTCCGAAGAGAAGGCCGACGGCATCCGGGTAGGTCTTGTCGCAGCCCGTGCCCCTGAGGGAAAGCCCGGTGCCGACGAAAGACACGCAGATGATGACTGCGAAGCCGCCCCACAGCACCTTGCTGCGGATCATCTTATTGAATTTTGTTATGAGCATGGCCATATCGTGAGCCCTCGAAGGGGAGATCTACGGAAACAAACAGTGGGCGAGGGAGGCTTACCGCCTTCCTACGGGAGTAGCAGGAGGTATCGTCGTCGTAGTCGTAGTCGTGGTGGTCGTAGTGGTCGTGGTCGTTGTCATGATCGGCCACTCATCTATGTTGACTTCGGTTGCCGGCGGCGGCTCCTCGGGCGGCGGCTCTTCAGCCGGCGGCTCTTCAGCCGGCGGCCACGCTTCGGCGGGAGGCGCTTCGGCAGGGGGCGCTACCTCGGCTGGAGGTTCCTCGGCGGGTGGTGCCACCTCCATGGGCGGAGGTTCGGCGGCTTCGACCGGCGGCGGCGCGGCCGCGACAACCTCGGGTTCAGCTTCCAACCCGGCTTGCGCTGCTGCAACCATTGCTTCCACGGGCGGTTCTTCGGCGGGGGGCGGCGGCACTTCCACGCGTTCGTCCGAGATGATCTCCGGGGGCGGCCTGTCGAGGCTCTCGTCCGGCATGGCTGATTCTTCGGCTTCCTCGGTGTAGGCGTAGGCTTCAAGGATAGCGCCGTCCTCGGCAACGATAGCCACGGCAACCACCAGGGTGCGCTCGACATCCGAACGGGTCCGCCAGAGCTTCACCGCGGAACCGTCCTTCATCATTACGGTCTTGCGGTTGCCTTCGGTGTCTGCGAGATTGATGTCGTAGGCGCCCTTCTCGTTCTTGAGCCGCGTGAAATTGCCGCTGAACGAACCCGAGGCGGAGATCGCATCCTTCTCTTTCATCAGCGGGATTTCGAAGTTCGGCCCGAACACGGTGATTGTGCCCTCGGTGCACATCACGACGACGACATTGAGCGTCAGCTTCGGGAGAATACTGGCGGAGACGCTGAACCTGCAGCCGATCGCGCCGATAATCGCCGTGGCAGTTTCGATGTGGAGTGCGTCGGTCGTGCGCTCCCGAAAATCATGTTCCAGCTCGATTTCCAGTTTCCCTTCGTGGAGCTTGACTGTCTTGAGCTTCTTGTCTTTCTCGTCCTGTATCACGACCAGGCGCGCGCTCGCGCCGACGCGACAGTCGTTCCCATTGGAGAACCTGACTATGGCGGAGGAGTCGGCGCCCGTCTTGAGTTTCGTGCCGTAATGGTACGCTCTGTCTTCGATGGCGGGGATGAACTCGGTGCTACCGGGGGGCTGCACCATGCACTCTCCGCGGATGCCTACGACGCGGAAGAGGGGGTCGAAACGGGCGGCGGAAACGGGGGCGGCCGGCACCAATAGGGCGGCGACGGTCGCAAGGGCAAACAAATAAGAACGCCTCATCGCATTTATCTCCTTAAAAAGAGGGTCATCGACGCGCGGAAACCCATTATTCTTCTTGTGGCCATACTATACCATGGCCCTGTTTCGGTCAAGGGGTAACTGGTAATCCGCGGAAAAACATTGCCGTTGCGGGCCGGCCGCCGGAAAGGCGGAGGGGCTCAGGAGCCCGCGCACGGCAGGTAGATGGCGAAGGTCGTTCCGACATCGATTTCGGACGTAACCTCGATGTCTCCCTTGTGATCGCTAATTATTCCACGCGAAATTGACAGGCCCAGTCCCGTGCCCTTGCCCTTCTCCTTGGTTGTGAAGAAAGACTGGAAAACGTCACCGAGCAGGTCCTTGGGGATTCCCTTGCCTGTGTCGGCCAGCTTGCATACCCAGCAATCCGCGCCTTCGTGCTGACCCTTGGCTATGGAAATGGTGAGGCGGCGATTCTCCAGGCCCGACATGGCGTCGCAGGCGTTACCGATGAGGTTCACGAACACCTGCTCCATCTGGTTGGGCCTGGCGTCGATGAAGTATTCCCCTTTCTCGACACTGTTTTCCACGGTCACGTTTGCCGTCTTGATCTTGTTGCCGGTGATGAAGAGCGCGTCGGCGATCGTGTCGTGCAGGTCCACACGCTCGGAGTCTTCCGCGACGCCCCGGGAAAAGTTCCTGAGGTGGTCCGCCAGCTTCTGGATGGACTTGGAAGCCCTGTGTATGTCCTCGGCATAGTCCTGCACCCTCTGCAGCGGAGTGCCCGCCTCCGGCTCCTCGCGCGAGACTTCCTTCATCAGCATCTCGTTCGACAACAGGATCACCGTGAGCGGGTTGTTGATGTCGTGTGCAACGCCGGAGGCGAGCTCGCCTATGGCCGCGAGCTTGCCGGCCTGCACCAGGCTTTGCTGCAGGGCCTTTATTTCGCGTATGTCGCGGAGGATGGAGAACGTACGGAGGAAATGGCCCTCGTCGTCGTATATGCTGAACGACCGTATTTCAACGGGGATCTCCTCGCCGTCCTTTGTCTTCAGCCAGCTCTCGGGTATGTTCTTGTCGCCCCTCTCCTTGAGGTCGGAGAAGCCGGCCTCGACCTCCTTGAGAACCTTGTCCGCGTAGATCTCGCGGATGTTCATGCCGAGGAGCTCCTCGCGCTGGTACCCGAGCAGCTTCTCGGCGGTCTTGTTGGTGTAGACGATGTTCCCGTTGTCGTCGATCGAGTGGATCATGTCCGGGAAGCTGTCGAGCAGGATTTCGAAGATGTCCGCGTCGCGGATTTCGATCTTGTCGATGCGCATTCGGCTCATTGATCTGCCCCGTGATTCAAGCATCGACCTCTAGCACCGCCTCCCTCACATTGTCAATCGTTTTTTCTGGTCATGGGAGTACGGCCGTTGATAATATTGAACATTAATCCTGACGGAAGGAGCCGCCAGTGAATCTCACAGACAACATCTCGGACGTGCTACGCCAGTTCGGCGAAAAGCTATCCGGCCTGCTCAAGAAGGCCCCGAAGGAAGAGGCGGCGTCCGATGTCACGCTGGACAAGTCGGAGTTGATGGAGAGGATTCGTCGTTCGCCCCTGTTCACCGGTATTCCGGACGAGAACATCGAGCTGATGTTGGAGCACATGGAGACGGTGCCGATGCGTTCGGGCGAGGCGGTCGTGCGCGAAGGGGAAGAGGGCGACTACTATTACCTGCTGGTTAGCGGAGCGGCGGATGTAATCAGGCGAGTCGGCGGGGGCCCCCCGAAGGTCGTCGCGACGCTGGACGAACCGGGCGGCTTTGGTGAAGAGGCGCTCATCTCCAACGCGAAGCGGAACGCCACGGTGACGATGAAGAAGTCGGGAACGGTCATGCGGCTCTCGAAGGACGATTTCAGTGACTACGTGAAAGATCCCATGCTCAGCTGGTTCTCTCCCATGGAGGCGCAGCAGAAGGTCGCGAAGGGTGCGAAGTGGATCGACGTACGGCCCGAACCGGAATCGACGAAGTCGCACCTGCACGGCGCGATCTCGATTCCCATGGAAAAGCTGCGGGAGAAGGCGGAAGAGTTGGACAAGGAGAAGTCGTACATCTGCTACTGCAGAAATGGCCGGCTCAGCTCGACCGCGGCTTTCCTGCTGCGCCAGAACGGCATCTCGGCCGGGGTTCTCCGCGGCGGCCTGCAGAGCCTCGAACGGGCCGGCATGGCGTAATCTCAGCGGCGAGAATCGATCACTGAGCCCCCCTTTTCCCCTTTTCCGGGGCCCTCTCTAGGTATTGACAGCGGATAGCGTATTTGGTATCTTCCGCCTCCTTTTTAATCCGCGAGGTGACCAAATGGCTACGAAAAAGAAGACGGCATCCACCAGGAAGACGGCGAAAAAGAAGGGCGCGGTGAAGAAGTCCGGGAAGAAGAAGGCTGCCGGGCCTCCGAAGAAGAAGGCAACCGGAACAAAGAAGGGCGCCAAGCCGAAGCAGAAGGCCGTAAAGGCGAAGAAGTCCGCGCGAAGTGTTGCCGCGACACCGAAGCCCGTAGCTGCAAAACCACCCAAGCCGCCCAAGCCCAAGAAGATGAAGTTACCCCCGAAGGAGCGGCGCGAGTTCCGTGCGATGCTGATGGGACTGAAGGCGAGACTCGTGGAACAGATCGAGGCGCTAAGATCCGACTCTCTGAAGCGGCACGAGCCGATAAACCCGGAAGAGGACGGGACAGTCGCTTTCGATCGCCAGTTCGCGCTCAATCTCGTCAGTACCGAGCGTGAATCGCTGTTCGAAATAGACGACGCCCTTCGCCGCATAGAAACCCAGACGTACGGCGTGTGCGAGGAGTGCGGCGAGCTCATCGGCGAGTCACGACTCAGGGCATTGCCTTTCGTCAGAATGTGTGTCGGCTGTCAGTCGGCAAAGGAGAAGGGCAAGGTCAAGTTCACCCCGATGTTCGGGTAGGAGCGGCCCTGAGCTCTGCTCCAGGACGAGCCCTGCTGTGAGCCTATGCTTATCCTGATCCTGAGCATCTCGATCGTGCTGCTGGACCAGGCATCCAAATGCCTGATACTGTCCGGGCTCCCGCTGCACGGGCAGGCGCCCGTGATCCCCGGGTTCTTCCACATTGTCCATGTGCACAACACCGGCGCGGCGTGGGGCATGCTGGAGGGCTACAACGCGTGCCTGATCGGGCTCTCCGTCGTCATACTCGTGGCGATGCTCATGTTCCGCCGCTCCATCATGGGGGATGCCGTTACGAACCGTATCGCGGCCGGCCTGATAGTCGGCGGGATCGTCGGCAACCTTTTCGACAGGCTCCGGTTCGGCTACGTTGTGGACTTTGTCGACTTCCACATCGGGAACAGCCACTTCCCGGCCTTCAACGTGGCCGATTCCGCCATCTGCGTGGGCGCGGGCCTGTATATTCTCTTCCAGGTCATCGCGCCCGAGACGGAACAGAGCAAAGATGCCGCTTCCCAATAGTTCGTCGACTGCGCGTGAGACGGCCGTGTCTGCCTACTTCCTCGTGGGCGTCACGGCCTGCGGCAAGAGCGCGGTAGCTGAGCTTCTGGCCGAGCGGGAGGGGCACGAATTGCTATCCGCCGACTCCATGCAGGTCTACCGCGGGATGGACATCGGTACGGCCAAGCCGCCCCCCGAGGAACGTTCTCGCGTCATCTACCACGGGCTTGACCTGGTAACGCCGGACCTGCCTTTCAGCACCTGGGAATTCCGCGAGCATGCCCTCGAGGTACTCGGCGCGAACGCGGCGGCCGGAAAGAAAACGGTTGTAGTGGGCGGGTCGGGATTGTATGTGAAGAGCCTGACCTCCGGACTCCGCGAGACGCCCGGGGCCGACCCGTCGGTCCGGGAACGCTGGACCGACGTGCTCGAACGCGAAGGAATCGGCGCGTTGCAGGAGGCGCTGAAAGGCATGCCCGGCGGCATCTACGAGTCTATTGCCGACAAGCAGAACCCGCGCAGGTTGTTGCGTGCACTGGAAATGGCCGAGGCCGGCGTGACGGATCTCAACGCTACATGGGGCGGACCTGGCGATACGCCGATGGCGGGATTGCGAATGGGACGAGAGGATCTCGAAACGCGCATCAGGGCGAGGGTCATCGATATGTACAACCGCGGATTGGTGGCGGAGGTGGAAGGATTGCTCGAGAAATACGGGCCGCTTTCAGCCTCCGCCCGCAAGGCTATCGGGTACGCGGAAGTGCTGGACCTGCTCGCGGGATGCCGCACCCGGGATGAGGCGATCGAGAGGACGGTGGTGCGTACCAGGCAGCTGGCCAAACGGCAGCAAACCTGGTTCAATCACCAGGCGAACGTTGTCTGGATCGAAACGGAGGCCGCCACGCCCGTTGCCCTCACGGCCGAGCGTGTTGCGGCTCACTGGCGGGAACATGGGCCGGTCCCCGTGGCCGCGGCCTGAGCGACGGGACGGGGCGGAGGTAAATATGGATTCCGAATATGTCATAACGAACAGCTCGTGGCGCGTGCGCGATATGCCCGAGCGGCTCAGGCCACGCGAGGAAATGGAGCGGCTGGGAGTCGAGAACGTATCCGACGATGTGCTGCTTGCGCTCATCTTGAGAAGCGGTGTCCGCGGCCTGAGCGTGGTGGACCTGGCACGCGGGCTCCTGAGGGAGTATGGCTCGCTCACCGCGCTCGCTGGGGCGTCGGTCGAGGAGCTCGCGGCCCGCAAGGGGATGGGCAGGGTCAAGGCGCAGGTACTCAAGGCATCGCTGGAGTTCGCCAGCCGGCTGGGAGAGGAGGCTATGCCGCGGCGTTACAGGGTCCGCAGTCCGGAGGATGCCGCGCGTTTGCTGCGCGACCGGACCAAGTCGCTCGACCGTGAGGTATTCTGGGTGTTGCTTCTTGACGCGAAGAACTTCCTGAAGACACGCCCGGTGAATATCACTACCGGTCTGCTGGATGCGAGCCTGGTGCACCCCCGCGAAGTGTTCCGCGAAGCCATCAGGTCGGCCACGGCGGCGGTTGTGCTCGTGCACAACCATCCGTCGGGCGATCCGGCCCCGTCGCCGGAGGATGTCAGGATTACGAAGCAGCTCGTGGAGGCCGGCAAGGTTGTGGACATTCGTATTCTTGACCACGTGATACTGGGGAAGCAGGGCCCGGCCGGAAAGGACTTCCTCAGCTTCCGGGAAGACGGCATAATCGATTTCGGCAAGTGATACAGAAGTCAACGGGAGGCGAAATGATACATGAGACGGCAGTTGTCGAAAAGGGCGCGGAGGTGGGGTCGGACGTCAGCATTGGCCCGTTTTCGTACGTGCAATCGGGTGCGACCATCGGCGCCGGCTGTTCCATAGGGCCGCACGTAACGATCCTGAGTCATACATCCGTGGGTGATGGCACCGAAGTGCATTCCGGTGCCGTTCTTGGTGATATGCCGCAGGACACCGGTTTTGAGAACACCGACACGTTCGTGAAGATCGGGGCCAAGTGCATTATCCGGGAGGGGGTCACCGTGCACAGGGGAACGAAGGAGGGCACCTCGACCGAGATCGGGGACGGCTGCTTTCTCATGGCGTTCTCGCACTTCGCCCACAACGTCAAGCTGGCGCCCGGCGTGATCGTGGCAAACGGCGCCCTCCTTGGCGGCTACGTGGAGGTGGGCGAGAAGGTCTTCATCAGCGGCAACTGCGTGGTTCATCAGTTCGTGAAGATCGGTCGCGTTGCGATGCTCGGGGGCGCCTGCGGCGTATCGAAGGACGTGCCGCCGTTCTGCACGGTGCTTCCCCTGCACGCGAACGAGATCGTGGGGTTGAACGTCGTGGGTTTGCGGCGCGCGGGCCTTTCGCCGGAGGAGCGGAAGCAGATCAAGGGCGCGTTCAGGATCCTCTACCAGTCGGGTCTCAACGTGGCCCAGGCGACGGGCAAGATCCGCGATACGTTCAATTCGGGCCCAGCGCTCGAGTTCTGCGACTTCGTGGAGTCGGCCGACCGCGGCATCTGCCGCCTGGGCGGAGCCGAGAGTGAACAGTGAACATTGGCGAAGGCGTATTGGATGAGTACAGGATTTCCGGGCCTAATCTTCTGCCTTAACCTGGCGCCCCGGCGTCCGCTGCCGACCTCCGACATCTGACTTCTGATCTCTTGGGTTGCGGGCGAAGCTCGGCCTGGCTCTTTCCCCCATGAGGCGATCCAGGCCTATGTTCGGGCTTTCCTTTGCGATGCCGGCGAGGAAGACAAGGCGTACGCGTTGCGCGTCGGCCAGCGCGCGATGAGCACGGGCCGCGGGTAGCTCCAGGTGTGCGGCGAGAGCCGACAGGTTGTGACGCTTGCTGCCGGGGAACCAGCGCCGGGCGAGGGGGAGGGTGTCGATCGTGGTCCGCGCCCCGAACGGAAGTCCGTGCCTCTTCGTCTCCGCCTTCACGAAGCGCAGATCGAAGGGGGCGTTATGCGCCAGGAGGACGGTGTCTTCCACGAATTCCAGGAAGTCCGACAATGCCTTGCGGGGCGGGGGAGCATTCTTCACCATGTCATCGGTTATGCCGTGGATACTGCGGGATTGAGCGGGGATCGGGATGCCGGGCGCCACCAGCGTCGAGAAAGTGCCGAGAACCGTCGTGCCCCGGAACTTGACCGCGGCGATCTCCACGATGCGGTCCTTGGTGGAGCTCAGCCCGGTGGTCTCTATGTCGAAGGCCACGAAAGTGAGGTTGGTGACGGGGGCTGCCGCAAGCACGGGGGCGAAAGCCAGGAGAATGGCGACTGCGGTGAGGAAGCGGGTAGCCATATCAGCCTAGACGGCCAGTGTCATCCCTTCCCTGGCCCAGAATACGTTCATGGCGGGATCCATTCCGCCGTATTCCGGCGCGTATTCTCCCCAGAGCGCGTCCAGGAGCGAGTCCGAGTTCTGCGGGTCATGGTGAAACACCGCGAGCTGTTTGACGCCTTCCTCGTAAGCCACCTTGACGAGGAGCGGTATTGACGTGTGCCCCCACTTGAGATGCTTCTTGGGTTCGTACTGTTCGGTCGTGTACTGGCCGTCCGCTATGAGCAGGTCGGCGTTGTGGACAAATCTCCTGTACTGGGCGGCAAGTCGCTCGTCCTCTTTCGTGGGAGAATCGGCTTCGAACATGGTGTTAAGCTCAACGTCGGTCGCGTAGACAACGACTTTCCTGCCGCACTTGAGGCGATACCGGACGGAGCCGCCGGGGTGGCGAATCTGTTCCTGCAGCTTCACCTGGATGTTGCCGATCGTGATGGCGTTCGACTTGACTTCCTTTATGGATATGTCGGCCTGGAAGGCATTCATGTCGACGGGGAAGTAGTTGACGTCCATCTGGCCCTCGAGGATCGACTGGAGGAACTGCTCCTTCTTGGGGCTGCCGTAGACGGTGAGTTTCGTGCCCTTGAGGTAGGCTGGACGGAAGAAAGGCAGCCCCTGTATGTGGTCCCAGTGCGTGTGGCTGAGCAGGAGGTTCAGGTCCAGGTCCCTCTTCGCTGCGCCTTCCTTCTCTCTTTCGGCAACCAGCTGGAGTCCCAGTGCCCGAACGCCTGTTCCGGCGTCAAGAATTATGTCGGTATTGTCGTAGTTGAGGGTCACGCAGGACGTGTTGCCGCCGTATTTCTCGGTGGTGCTCCCGGGCGTGGGAACGGACCCGCGTGTTCCCCAGAAAGTCACAAGGGCCTTCGGTTGCTTGCTCTGGGTCATAGCAGCTTTCTGACTTTCTGGTGCACGAAGAGGATTGTCGTATCGCCGATACGAATGTGGTCGTTGTGGCGCAGGACACAGCGGCTGACCCGAATGTTGTTTACCAGTGTTCCGTTGGTGCTGTCGAGGTCTTCCAGCACGTATTCCTCGCCGTTGGGTACGACCTGGGCGTGCTTTCGGGAAACATTGGAGAGTGGCAGCGGCACCTTGCAGGTGGAGTCGCGTCCGATATCCACGGGCTCGTCGTCGAGGAGCACTCTGAACGGCCTGGCATCCGGCGGGTTAACGTCGAGATAGGTTGCGCGTGCGACGGAGATATCGTCGAAGATGGAGCCTTCCTCGATCTCGATCGTCTGGGACAGGCGGCTCGTGCTGCTGCACGTCTTGTTCTTCGAGCGCTTGCGAACGGTGCGCTTTGCCTTTGAGCGAATGGTCTTTTTGATGCTCATAGCTTCTACTAACGATACGCCAATTGTCCATGTTTTGTCAACACGAAACCGGGAACACGTCCGTTTCGCTGGACGCAAAAGATCCGGTGAATGCGCTGCGGCGCGGGAGAAAAACATTGTCGGCGCTGGGGGGCTGGGCTAGAGTCTGCGCTGTCATGGCGGTACGAAACGGCATAGGATTTGACGCACACAGGCTTGTCGCGGGCCGGAAGCTGGTGCTGGGCGGAGTGGAGATAGACTACGAGCGGGGGCTGGAGGGGCACTCGGACGCCGACGTCCTGTGTCACGCTGTTGCCGACGCGCTGCTCGGCGCCGTGGCGGACGGCGACATAGGGTGCCATTTTCCGGATGACAACCCGAAGTGGCGGGACGCCAGGAGCGTGGAGTTGCTGGGAACGGTCGCCGAACGGCTGCGCGGGAAGGGCGCCGAGATCACGAACGTGGACTCGACGGTCATCGCCGAGCGCCCGAAGCTGGCGCCGTATGTGCAGGCCATGCGGGAAGCAATGGCCGGGCAGCTGGGGGTGGATGTAGACCAGGTCTCCGTGAAGGCCACCACGGTCGAGAAGCTGGGTGCCCTGGGCAGGGAGGAAGGGATTGCGGCACTGGCCGTCGCAACGGTCCGGGGGGGCGGCGGCGGCCCGGGGAGTCAATGATGAGCATGAGAATCTACAATACTCTGACGCGAGACACGGAGGATTTCGTGCCTTTGGACGGCAACCATGTTCGGCTCTACACGTGCGGCCCCACTATCTATAACTTCGCGCATATAGGCAACTTCCGGGCCTACATGTTCGAGGATATCCTCAGGCGGCACCTGAAATGGTCGGGTTATGACATCACGCAGGTGATGAATCTGACCGACGTGGACGACAAAACCATCAAGGCATCCCGGGAGGCCGGGATCAGCCTGACCGAATACACGCGAACCTATACGGACTCCTTTTTCGAGGACCTCGACATCCTGGGCATCGAGCGCGCCGAACACTACCCGGCAGCGACCACGCATGTAGCCGAGATGATCGAGCTGGTGGGGCTGATCATGGAACGCGGGTACGGTTACAAGTCCGACGACGGGTCGGTCTACTTCGATGTCGGCAAGTTCGAGGGCTACGGCAAGCTCGCCCGAATAGACATGGGCGGGCAGCGCGCGGGGGCGCGGGTGGCGCAGGACGAGTACGACAAGGAGAACGTGGCGGACTTCGCTCTCTGGAAGGCCTGGGACGAGAACGACGGGGATGTCGTCTGGGATTCGCCGTGGGGGAAGGGGCGCCCGGGCTGGCACATCGAGTGCTCCGCCATGAGCATGAAGTATCTCGGAAAGAGCTTCGACATACACACGGGCGGGATCGACAACATGTTTCCGCACCACGAGAACGAAATCGCGCAGAGCGAAGCCGCCACCGGCGAGCCCTTTGTAAAGTATTGGATGCACTGCGGGCACCTGGTGGTGGATGGCAAGAAGATGGCGAAGTCACTCGGAAATTTCTACACGCTGAGGGACATACTGGACCGGGGCTACAGCGGCCGCGAAGTGCGGTACGTCCTTCTCGGCGCGCAGTACCGGCAGCCGTTGAACTTTACGTTCCAGGCGCTGGATGCTGCGCGGAGCTCCCTGAAGCGGCTTGACGAGTTCCGTGACAGGGCGCGCGATCTGGCCGGGCCCGAGCCGGCCGGGGCGGCACCCGCGTGGGCCGAGACGGGTGTAGCGGATTTCAGGGGGGCGCTGGACGATGACCTGAACATGCCCGAGGCACTGGGCGCTCTGTTCGACATGGTTCACGCCGGGAACAAGGCAATGGACGCCGGGGATACCTCCGGCGCGGAAGCCGGCGGCGTATTGCGGATCCTGGACGAGATCGACAGCGTCCTGGGTGTGCTGAAGAAGGCCGAGGACAAGCCGGATCACGCGGCCGAGGCGCTCCTGGCGAGTCGCGAGAAGGCGCGGGCGGCAAAGGACTGGGCCGAGGCCGACAGGATGAGGGACGAGCTGGCCATGCTCGGGTGGCAGGTGCACGACACGCCCGAAGGTCCGCGGCTGAAACGGAGCTGACCGCGGCGAGCCGCAGCATCAGCCGGGAGTGAACGGGCATTGACCGGGATATTTATCACGCTTGAAGGAATCGAGGGCAGCGGCAAGACCACCCAGGCCGGGCGGCTTGTGGAATACCTGCGCGGCGAGGGATACGACGTGGTGGCCATTCGCGAGCCGGGCGGCACGGAAGTGGGCGAGGCCATCCGCGGCATGCTGAAACATGACGCCGCCGGTGAGCTGCTGGTACCGAAGGCGGAAGCGCTTCTGTTCTCGGCGAGCCGTGCACAGCTCGTGCGGGACGTGATACTCCCGGCCCTGGAACGGGGAGCCGTGGTGGTGTGCGACCGTTTCTTCGATTCCACCACGGCATACCAGGGTTACGGCAGGGGGTTGGACATAGAGGAACTCCTGCGCATGAACGATTTCGCCGCCGACGGGAATGTCCCGGACGTTACTATCCTGCTGGATGTCGATGTGGAGAGCGCCTTCGCGAGGCTGGCCGACAGGCATGCTGCGAACGGGACCGCGCACGACAGGATCGAACGGGAAGCGGCCGACTTTCACGGAAGGGTCAGGTCGGGTTACCTTGAACTGGCAGGAAAGTGGCCGGGACGCTTCCGCGTCCTGGACAGCGGGAGAGAACAGGACGTGGTCGCGGCGGATATCCGGCAGGTGGTGGATGCCGCGCTGCGGGAGAAAGGACCGGGCAATGACCGGGGATGAGGCGTTCCAGCACATGGCGGACAGCTTCCGTGCCGGACGGATGGCGCAGGCCTACGTCGTGACGGCGCCGCCGCGCGGGGCCGGCGCGGAGCTGGCGGAGCGTGTTCTCCAGTTGCTGTTCTGCCGGGCGCCCGACGGGCCGTGCGGGAGCTGCCGCGAGTGTGACGAGGCGACGGCCTATACGCACCCGGACGTGCTCTGGGTGGAGCCGCAAAAGAAATCGCGGGTAATCTCTGTCGAACAGGTGCGCAACGTCGAACAACGCATATACCACACGGCGTTCGCGGGCGGATGGAAAGCCTGCGTTCTGCTGGGAGCGGACAGGCTGAACGCGAGCGCGGCCAACGCGTTCCTGAAGACGCTGGAGGAGCCGCCGGCACGGAGCGTCTTCCTTCTCCTGACCGATAGTCCTCAGTTCCTGCTGCCGACGATTGTGTCGCGTTGCCAGCGGCTCGCGCTGTCCGGCGACTACAGCGCGTTGCCGGAACGGTGGCGGTCGAAAGTCATCGCCGTGTTGACCGATTCCCGCGGGGAAGGTAGCATTGCGTCCCTTGCCCGGAGCGACAGGATGCTTTCGCTCCTGAAAGAGATAAGAAAAGAGGCCGAGACGCAGGAGGCCGAAAAGCTGTCGGCTGAAACCGAGGAGACAGCCGCGGAGATCCTTGACGCGCGGACGAGCGCCAGGTACCGGGAAATGCGGACGTCCCTCCTGCGGCTCATCCTCCGGTGGCATCGCGACGTTCTCTTGCTGGTAGCCGGAGGGGACGAGGCGTTGGTCCACAACCGGGACCACATCGAGTTCCTGAAGGGAATGGCGGCCGGTATGCACTACCGCGACGCGGCGCGGAACGTCGCGCTCGTCGAGACAATGAACCGGCGGCTGGAAAGCAACCTGCCGGACGCGCAGGTGCTTGCCGCCGGATGGGGGGAACTGGCCTGACGCTCGGGCCGGCCCGAAGGAGTATTCGCGGATGAGTCGTTTTGCGCTGGTGGAGATAGAGGACGGTCCGAGGGTCAGGTGCTACTGCGAGCCCGGCCTGTCGATCCACGTGAGCGACCGTTGCATAGTCGAAGCCGACAACGTGCTGGAAGCGGGACGGGTCGCGGAGCTGGAGGAGAGTGACGCGGCGGTGCCGGACAAGAAGGCCGCGCGTGTCCTGCGTTGCGCTACCCTGCAAGACCAGGCAAAGGCGAAGGAGAACGCACTCAGGAGCAAGATGGCGTTGGACAGCTGCATCCAGAAAGTGGAGAAGTACAAGCTGGAGATGCGGCTTGGACGCGTCCGCTACAGCTTCGACCGCAAAGTGCTCATGGTCCTCTTCACGGCCGAGAGCCGGGTGGACTTCAGGGATATGGTCAAGGATCTGGCCGGCGAGCTGCACACGCGCGTTGAGATGAAGCAGATCGGCGTGCGCGACGAGGCCGGCCATATCGGGGGCATGGGCCCGTGCGGGCGTGCGATGTGTTGCTGTTCCTGGCTCCACAGGTTCGAGTCGATCAACGTGAAGATGGCGAAGGCACAGGGATTATCCCTCAATCCTGCCACGATAAGCGGGATGTGCGGCCGGCTGAAATGCTGCCTCCGGTACGAGTACGACCAGTACAGGGAGCTCGGAAGGAAGATGCCGCGCGAAGGGTCGATGGTGACATGCCCGGACGGGAAGGGGAAGGTGATCGGTCGTGATGTGCTTACCCAGCGTGTCAGGGTCCGCATGGACCAGGAGCGGGTCGCCGAGTTCGATGCGAGCGATGTGAAAGCGATACACCATGCCGGGAAAGGTGATAGGGGAGACAAAAAATGAAAATACTCGTTCTTAACGGGCCGAACCTGAACCTCCTCGGGAAACGTGAACCCGATGTCTACGGTCATTCGACACTGGACGAGATAATGGACAGTGTGAAGGCCCGGGCCGAGTCGCTGGGCGCCGGGATAGACGCCGTTCAGAGCAATGACGAGGGAGAGCTTGTAACGAGGATCGGAGAGGCAGAAGGCAATTTCGACGGCATCATCCTGAACGCCGCCGCATACACGCATACAAGCGTTGCGATCAGGGACGCGGTTTCGGCATCGAACGTTCCGTGCATAGAAGTCCACCTCTCCAATATCCATGCCAGGGAGGATTTCAGGCACAAGAGCCTCATAGCCGGAGTTTGCATCGGCCAGCTCTCGGGATTCGGGGGTAACAGCTATGTACTGGCCGTCGAAGCGATCATACGGTATCTTGAGAAGAAAGACTGACAAGGAGACCCCAATGAAAATGCTGCACAGGCTGGTTGGCTTTCTCGTTTTCGTCGTACTGGTGGGGTTTGCGCTGCTGCTGGTCTGGACAGCAATGTCCGAACAGAAATGGGCGGAGCTGGCCGACCATATTCGCTTTGGACGATTTTCAGGCATGTTCGCCGGTATAGCTCTTTTCTGTCTGGGACTCCTGCTCGCCCTGACGAGCGAAAGGAAGAAAAGCCATCCGGACACCCTTTTCGTCGACTCCGAGAAAGGAAGGGTAAGCATTGACACAGACGAGATAGGCGAATATGTCGCCAAGCTAATTACCGAGTTCCCCTCCGTGGTCAAGATGCGGCCGAATGTCATCGCCCTGAGGAATCGCAAAGATCCGTCGAAGAATTCGATAGACATAGTGGCCACGATCGAGGTCAAGGCCGGGCCTCAGATACATGAAGCGTGCGAGATCCTGCAGGACCGGATCCGGGACAGCGTGGTCACCGGACTCGGGATAACCCGGGTCCGGCGCGTTGACGTGACCGTCGGCAAGATCCTTTCGGAACACAGGATGCCGTAATCCCGCATCTTCTCCTCGATCTGACCGCTTCCCGGGCAGGGCGGAAATACGTACAACAGGTGACCTACAGTGAGACTTGAAGACGCTCTCCTTTACATGGCCATCGAACCCGATGACACCCCGGCACGGGGCCTCGGCGAGTTCTGCGCACAGGCCATCGCCGGTGGCGTAGATATCGTGCGGCTGGACGGGGCGACACCTGAAACGGCGGCCGAGACCGCGGAGGTGTGCAGGCGCGAGGACGCGCTGTTCATCGTGGGAGAGGACGCGAGCCTGGCTGCTTCCGTTGAGGCGGACGGTGTGCATTTCGGGTCCAGCGACGCGTCCATGGGGCTGGCCAGGGCCGTGTTGGGGATAGACGCCATCGTGGGGCTGGGCGTGAGCACGCTTGACGAGGCCCGGCTCGCGCTGGAGGTGGGAGGCGATTACCTGGTTCATGGCGGCGGCACCGCCTGTCCCGGCGTGTTCGCGTCGCTGGGAGGCACCGGCAGCCCCTTGTTCGCGGGCGGCATCACCGGGATAGACGATGCCGCCCGGATAGTTGCCGGCGGCGTCTACCGGCTTTGTATCGGGGCGTCTCTTGTTTCGGAGGAAGATGTTACTGAAGATGCCGCGGCCTACGCGAGGCTGCTGGGGAGATGTATTTGAGGAGTGCGTGAGGGCAGGACGATGAGTGGAAACGTGCAGTTGGTTGTTGTTGGGTCGGTGGCTTTGGACGATATTGAGACCCCGTTCGAACGCCGGGAAGGCGTTCTTGGCGGGTCGGTGAGCTACGCCTGCGCCGCAGCGTCTTTCTTTACGAAGGTGGGCGCTGTGGGAATCGTGGGTGACGATTTCCCGGCCGGGGCGATCGAGACGTACGAGCGGCTGGGAGTCGACCTGGCCGGTCTGCAGCGCGTGCCGGGCCGGACGTTCAAGTGGTCCGGGGTCTACGAGGACGACATGATAAACCGCCGAACGCTCGCCACGGAGTTGAACGTATTCGAGCATTTCTCGCCGGACCTCCCGGAGTCGTACCGTGATGCGCCGTTCCTGTTGCTGGGCAATATTTCCCCCGAGCTCCAGCTGCACGTGCTGTCGCAGGTAAAGTCGCCGCGGCTGGTGGTGGCCGATACGATGGACCTGTGGATCAACGTGGCGCGCGATCCCTTGATGGAGGTGGTCGCAAAGGCGGATATGCTTACCCTGAACGATGTCGAGGCGCGGATGCTGACGGGTGAGCACAACATCCGGAAATGTGCGGACGCGATCCTCGGGATGGGACCGGGCTATGTAGTCATCAAGAAAGGCGAGCATGGCGCTATCCTCGTATCGGGGGAGGGGATATTCATCATTCCCGCCTATCCGGTTGACAGCGTCGAGGATCCCACGGGCGCCGGTGATTCGTTCGCGGGTGGATTCCTCGGCGCCCTGGCGCGGGGAGGCGAGGTGGACGAGAAGGCTGTTCGCCTGGCCCTGCTCTACGGAAGTGTCGTGGCGTCCATGGGCGTGCAGAAGTTCAGCCTGGAAAGCTTCCAGAACCTGAGACTTGCCGGTATCGAGAACCGTCTCGAGGAGTTGAAAGGGATGATGCGCGTATAGGGGATATTTCTTTTCTGGCATTCCACCCGCTTTGTGCTACAGTGTGCGAATATCACTGTTTGTCGCCTGTTCCGCGGGAGTAATTCAGTGGCAGAATGTCAGCTTCCCAAGCTGAACGTCGGGGGTTCGACTCCCCTCTCCCGCTCCAAGCAGCGTTCAACTTGATGCCGGATTCTTGTCTTTTGGGGACCACCGGGATGAATCTCGAACAATGTGACAGAACTCGCCTGATGATTGCGGACGACGACCCGGTGATCCGGCGCCTGTTCGAATCGATAGTGGCCGGCGAAATGCCGAACGTAACCGTTGAGACCTATGCCGATGGGGCTGCCGCGGTGGAGGGCTTCAAGCAGGGCCACCATGGCGTTCTGGTCATGGACCTTCACATGCCCATGATGGACGGGCTGCGCGCCTTCGACGAAATAGAAGACGTGTGTCGTGCGGGCGGGCTCGCCGTGCCGAGCGTCATTTTCTGCACGGCGTTTGCCGCGGGCAGCCGGGTTCGGGAAATCCTGGACGGCGACAGACGTCATTGCCTGCTGAGGAAGCCCGTGACCGCGAACCAGCTCATGGCCGCCATCCGGATGCGGTTGTCGAAGATGGCAGACAATGTCTCCAGCGACTGATTCAGAGAACATTCAGAACCGCACGTTCCTCGACCTGGTGAGACAACGCAAGAGTTGCAGGTCATATCTTCCCGACCCCGTTAGCCGGGAAGAGTTGGTGTCGATTGTCGAAGCCGCTCGCCTTGCCCCTTCCGCATGCAACAAGCAACCGTGGCGCATCATCGTGGTGACGGAAGGTGATCTGAAAGGACGGATTCTCGAAACGGCTATATTGCCGGGAATCGCCATGCCGTGGGCGGCGGATGCCCCGGCTCTGATCGTGCTGGGCGTTCGAAGGGCTGCCCTGACGCATCGGCTGGCGCCAAGAATATCGGGTATCGACTATGCGCTTCTCGATGCCGGGATCGCCGGCGAACACATGGTGCTACAGGCGACCGCCTTGGGATTGGGGACATGCTGGATTGGCTGGATACGGCCGGGCGTGGTCAGAAAACTGGTAGGCTGGACAACAGACATCGCCCCCGTGGCCCTGTTGACCCTAGGCAAGGAAAAGCCGGGCGAGCAGCCGCCGGAACGTCCGCGCCTGCCGATGGACGATATCGTTACCTGGCGCGGACCGGAAACTTCCGACTAGTCCTGAAATAAGCGAGGATTTCGTCGCGAAAGCGTGAAGACGCCCGGAGATGTTGGGCTTTCTCGGCTGAGCCGATTCACGCGTATCGAGATAC
>Ga0272442_10001523_pt1 | contig 35190 bp, 27 predicted proteins | sample SSMForm2O_FD_200262 | JGI IMG/M metagenome (GOLD analysis project Ga0272442, IMG submission 200262) | Marine sediment archaeal communities from Little Sippewissett salt marsh, Falmouth, MA, United States - SSM-Form-2O | ecosystem: Environmental > Aquatic > Marine > Wetlands > Sediment ... | reverse complement strand
GTTACGGCATCCAGGGTATACCCACCCTGCTGTTCTTCAAAGATGGAGAAGAGGTGGACCGTCTGGTGGGGGTGAGCCCCAAGCCGGTCATACAGCAAAAAGTGGATGCATTAATTTAAGATAAGGAGGTGAGAATAATGGCTTTGATACCATGGGAACCGAGTGAGATCAGAAACATGAAAAACATCTTTGATGATTTCTTCGATATGGGAATGTTCCCCCGGCAAGGCAGACTGCAAAAGAGATGGCTGGAAGGTGGAGAATGGTCTCCTGTGGTCGATATTATCGACCATAAGGATAAAATCATTGCCAAAGCCGAATTGCCTGGGGTCAAGAAAGAAGATATCAAAATTACCCTTAGTGAAAACATTCTGACTATTCGGGGAGAGAGAAAGAAAGAGGAAGAAGTCAAAAAAGAAGATTACTACTGTTGTGAGCGGGTACACGGAAGCTATTCCAGAACCATTGCTCTACCGGTAGATATCGAAAAAGAAAATATAACTTCTTCTTTCGAAAATGGCGTGCTGGAAATCGTTCTTCCGAAGGCGAAAGAAAGCAAGCCCAAAGAGATAGAAATTAAATTAAAATAATGTAAAATAAATATATTTGTAATCCAAAGAAATGCGGGCTCTGAAATAATATTTCAGAGCCCGCATTTCTTTTTTTGGACGATAAATAATTTGGATAAACTTTACTAAAAAGACCGGATTGGTTCCATAGCAAAATATCAATATTTTTGAAAATATTTGGTATAATAAATAAGAAGTGAATTGGGCAAATAACTCTAGAATACTCGATGCGTAATCTTTTATGTGTGAATTTCAATCGATTGATATCTTTAAGCCACAATATTTTTTCTATTCTTATGCGATGAAAAAACAGGTTTAGATAAAAATAATCATTAAAAGGAGAGTTTGACCTATGATGAATTTTGAAAGAATCATCACGTGCATTGATGCTCATTGTGCCGGGGAACCCGTTCGGATTATTACTAGCGGCTTTCCCCCTATTCCAGGGGAAACTATATTGAAAAAAAGAGAATATGTATTGAAACATTATGATCATTTAAGAAAACTAATAATGCTGGAACCCCGGGGACATAGTGGGATGTATGGATGTATTCTCGTTCCAAGGGTAACACCGGATGGCGATTTTGGAGTTCTTTTTACTCATAATGAAGGATTAAGCACCATGTGTGGACATGCCACGATTGGGATCACTAAAGTAGCTATCGAGACAGGTATGATCAATTCAAAAGAAGGTGAAAATATAGTCAAGATTGATTCACCGGCAGGAAGAGTGACTTCTTATGCTCAGGTAGAAGGCGGGAAAGTGAAAAGCGTTAAATTTCGAAATGTTCCTTCTTTTTTGTTTCATGAAAATATACCCATTAAGATAGAAGGGGAACCGTGTGTTAATGTGGATATAGCTTTTTGTGGTGCATTTTATGCTTATGTTGATGCAGAAGAATTAGGACTTGAGGTGGACCCCAAAATCATTGGCCGTTTAGTTGAATTAGGCATGAAAATTAAATATAAGGTGATTGATTCTATGGAAATTGTTCACCCTATCCAAAAAGATTTGAATAGTATCTACGGCACTATTTTCACTGGTCCTCTGGTGAAAAATAAGGATAAGATTGTATTAAAAAATGTGTGCATTTTTGCTGATGGACAAATTGACCGTTCTCCTACTGGAACTGGAACAGGAGGAAGAATAGCTTTGCTCAGTCAAAAAGGCATATTAAAGAAGGGTATGACTTTAATCAATAAAAGTATTGTTGACACAGTATTTGAAGGGAAAATTATAGAGTTCGCCAAAGTTCGGGATTTCCCAGCAGTAATACCTGAAGTATCCGGAACCGCAAATATTACCGGCTTTAATCAATTGGTTCTTGAGCCGGATGATCCCCTCCCCGAAGGATTCCGTCTAATTGGCGGATAAAAAGAAGAATCATAGGAACTTTTTGGAAAAGATGATATAATATTTTATTGATGTCTGTATAAACGATCATGAATCGATTGAATAATAGTTCTCCTTGGATTTACTGTAGAAATTTAAATCATATTTATTTGGTGAATTAAATCTACTGAAAATGGCCAAAGCCTTATTTTTAAATAGTGAATTATCATTGCGAAAAGAATATCGTAAATCTGAAGTTAAAAAGTGATTTGATGTTAAGTAATGTTTAAATACTTATTCATGGAGTGACGAAAGGAGCAATAATGCTTAAAAGAATCAAAAGACACAGCATTATTCAGGCTGCCATATTCGTTATTTTAGCTTTCATGGTATCGATCCCACTTTTTCCCGAAACTTCCATTACCTCAAAATTGTTCATGTTTTTTATGGGAATAGGCTGTGGCGTTTCCCTGTCAGGATGCCTCCTGGTAAGAAAAAAAACGATAGATGTCAAATGATATCAGATTGAGTGTTGAATATTTTGAGAATATTAGAGGAATCAACAAACAAATTGTTTTAGATAAATATTTTTTATTATTATATTAAGTATTCACAGCATTCATACACTCATTGGAGGCAAAATTGCGAAATAGAACAAAAACACACGGCGATACCTACAAATTCATTCTCATGACATTATTAAAAAAGGGGCCATTGAATTTTAATCAACTGGAAGAACAATTAACTAAATTTGTGAATCAGTTTCTATTCTTGGGTTACTCCATCATTCCAGCAAAAATTTGGTTATTTGAAAATGAGCACAAAAGAAGAGATAACAAGCAAAAAGAAGATTTTAATTTAGCAATTGAATGTAAAGATTTGATTCAAAAGGGAAAAATCATACTTAATTCAGAGGAAAAATATACTCTTACAGCTAAAGGAAAAGAAGAGGCGATAGAAATTACACAACATCTTAAAAGATCTGCTAATCGATTAGAAAAAAATGTATTAAACCCTTCAGCTGCAGCTAAAAATACAGTAGTGATCGATTTACTATTAGCCATTATCAAGCTATTTTCCGGATTTTTAAGTGGAAGCATGGGATTAATTGCTGATGGTGCGGATGCTGCCATAGATACTGCTTCAGCAATGGTCGTGTGGCTGGGAATAAAGTATAAAAAAGAGTTCCTGGGTACACTTATTATCATTATTATGATGTTTATAACAGCCGGAAGTGTAGGATATGAGTCAGTAGCGAAGATAATTCAATTTTTCTATGGCATTGTCGAACCCATGTCCATGCCCTACCTGGTTATTATCGTTGAGGGAATAGCCCTTGTATTTGCTGTACTATTATATTTCTACCAACGTTTTATAGGAAAGAGAAATGGTAGTCTGGCACTTATCTCGCAATCTATTGATTCTAAAAATCATATTTATGTTGCTTTTATTATTATTATTGGGGCTATTTTTTCAATCTTTGGTATTCATTTCATTGATGCTTTAATCGGTATATTTGTTGCCATTAGAATTTTTATTGACGGGATTGCATTATCCAAGGAGGCACTTTGGTCCATCAAGGGAGAAGAAACAGATTTTTCCAAATACGGAATTCCCTTGGAAAAACACTGGCATTTAAGCAAAATAGAGGCATTCAGGATATGGATACTCTATTCGATAAAAAAAGAAAATTTGACTTCCAAAGAAGAAATTATTCATGCATTGGAGGAGACCTACCAACCAGAATATATGCCCATACTAAGTGAATTCAATATGAATCTTGGGAAGGGATTTGATTTTAAAGAAAAAATTGATGATTTAATTCGACCTCTTTTGGAAAAAAACTGGCTTGTTCAAAAAGACAATAAATTACTTCTTACTCAAAATGGATTGGAGCATATGAGTAGAATATTTAAAAACTTAAGATTTCACCAAAATGAATAACCTGATCATTCATCAAAAAATACATAGTAGGTTTAAGGAATTTTTTCCGATGAAAGGGGAAGATATGCTATAAGATACGGAAATGGTTAAGCTTGCAAAGATATTAATTGATCATGTATACAAGAGAATAAAAATTCAAAAAAATAAAAAATTAAAAAAAAGAAGGAAATATCAAAAAAGTAACGTATAATGTAAATAATGCATTGTTATATATAATAGAAATGGCCTAAAAGGTCATTTTTATTTAGAGAGAATTGCATTTAAAAATCTGAATTAATGGAAGTTACTGACTGTTAATTTGAAAAAAAGGAGGTGAAATTAAACTAGTTTAACTTAATTAAATATAGGTAAAAGGAATTGTAAAAAGTAAACTATTCGAAAGAATAGGGCACAAAAATATGGGTCTGTTGCCGCTTATGGCATGATCGCCAATTTGCCAATTCTTCAACGCAGTTATTTATGTAGAATAGATTCAAAAGGAGATGAAAAATTTTGGTAGATATAAAACAAAGTAGATTCATATTAGTTATTTTACTCGTTACTTTAATGTTGACTATAACCGGTTGTATTCCTTCAAATATGACTCCCAATATCCCAACCAATGCGGATGGTGATGAAGTGATATTGAGAACAACGTATACGGAAATAGCTTTAAACGAAGGTGTTTTTAGTTTGGAAGTTTGTTCTTTGAACAAGGTGGGGCTTAATGCAGCAGGTTTTAGTTATTATTATTTTGATTCTGACAGCGTGGAGATAACCGATTTGTCAAATTATATCGGTATTCCTTTTTACGTAGATCCGTCAACCCTCCTTGGAACCCCCGGTCCTATTGCAGAAGTAAACGATATCCCGCTTTATTTTAATGAAGTTGAAAACTATTTCATTGATCATCCGGATATTAAGCAAATTTCTTGCACCGTGTATTTGGTTGGAACAGACACATCCGGTAATGAAATAAACAAACTAGTCATGTCGGATATTCCCATCATTGAAAATGGAGTGGAATTGCAGGAAGTCAATGCAATTATACAGACAACACCTGCGCCACCAACTGGGGAAATGCCTTTTACAGTCAATTTCGATGGAGGAGCTTCTACGACAGAGGATGCAAGAGGCATTGCGAAATATTGTTGGAATTTTGGGGATGGTACCACCGAAGGTTGTAGCTGTAGTTCTTGCACAGGATATTCAGCGGTAGAATGTCCCACGCATACCTACGAGGAAGCTGGTAGTTATGTTGTCACCTTGTGTGTTTGGGATTACAATGATAATTTAGATTGTGCGGCTGTTTTAGTTAATGTGACATATACTGAAATGAATATGATAGTAACAGCCAATCCGGCGACTATTTCTCCCGGTGACTCCTCGTTAGTCAGTGCTTATTTAACTGACCAATACAATAATCCCGTTCCCGAGGGAACGACCGTCGCTTTTTATACAGATAATGGCACGCTTTCAACTAATTTTACCCAAACAGATACGGACGGCTTTGCAACTGTTGATTTAACTCTAAACGAACCTGTTTTGGCAACAGTCAGTGCGGTTTGTGGAGATACAAGTGGTAGTATTGCAGTCAAATCAGTGGCATTGGATATGATAGTAACAGCCAATCCGGCGACTATTTCTCCCGGTGACTCTTCGACTATCAGCGCTTATCTGGTTGATGATCTGGGAGAACCGATTCCTGATGGAACGATAGTTGCTTTTTCGACAGATGAAGGCACTCTTTCGGATAATTTTGCTGTTACAACTGATGGCATTGCAACTGTTACTCTTGTTTTAGATAGAATATCTACAGCTACGGTAACCGCGAGTTATGGTTCAATGACTGGAAGTGCTATGGTCAACTGTGTCGTGGCTGGTAGGCTGGTTGCTTCTTTTAATTATTTACCATCCTCCCCGGTCTTTATCGGAGAAGCAGTTCAATTTGATGCTACGGATTCTTTTTCTGATTGCGTAACAGGAATTACAAGTTATAGTTGGGATTTTGACCTGGAGAATCCCGGTGTCCATATCGGAACCGGTTTGACTTCCGGTTATACTTATACTGATACGGGAATTTATACTGTGCAATTGACCATCGCTGATGGATGTGGCAAAACTGCGACTTCAACCATGGATGTGGTTGTGACTGCACCCGCTGCTCCTCTGGTTGATATTGAAGTGCTTAACATTGATGGATTAACTGTAAACGTTTCGGGGGCCGATTCAACCACCGGCTGTCCCGGCGGCATGGATAGCTATAGTTGGGCTTGGGGAGACAATACCAGTGACGGTTCCGGACAAACTTCAGGTCATACCTTTAGCGCTACAGGTGTTTATACTATTCAATTAACGGTTATGGATGCTTGCGGTAAATCCAGTCAAGCAACCGTTGATGTTAATCTGACTGCACCTGCCGCTCCTCTGGCAGCCATCGAAATCGTTGAGATTGATGGATTAACTGTTAACCTTTCGGGGGCCGATTCAACCACCGGCTGTCCCGGCGGCATGGATACATACACCTGGAACTGGGGAGAAACGCCTGCTGTTTCTGATGGTTCCGGCATGACTACCGGTCATACATTTCCTGAGGCCGGGGTCTATACCATTGCCTTGGAGGTTATGGATGCTTGCGGTAAATCCAGTCAAGCAACCGTCGATGTTAATCTGACTGCACCTGCCGCTCCTCTGGCAGCCATCGAAATCGTTGAGATTGATGGATTAACTGTTAACCTTTCGGGGGCCGATTCAACCACCGGCTGTGCCGGTGGAATAGCCGATTACGGATGGTATTATAGTGATATCAGTGGCGGTTCCGGCATGACTACCGGCCATACTTTTGACTCAGCTGGAGTATATACTATTGAATTGACCGTTACCGATACCTGTGGAAAGACAAGTCAGGCAACCGTCGATGTTAATCTTACGGCACCCAATCTTCCATTCGCCGATATCGAAGTCATCGAGGTTGATGGATTGACCGTCAATGTTTCAGGTGCAGATTCAACGACAGGTTGTCCTGGTAAATTTGAAGAATATGTATGGGATTGGAGAGACGGAAGTCCTATCAGCTACAGCATGACTTCCGGTCACACCTATACCACTTCCGGCATCCATACGATACAATTAGTCGTTATTGACGTTTGTGGCAAATCCAGCATGGCTACAGTCGATGTTAATCTGACCGCTCCTGCAGCCCCATTAGCCGCCATTGAAATATTGAGCATTGATGATTTTACTATCAATGTTTCAGGTGCAGATTCAACGACCGGATGCCCTGGTGGAATCGTAACCTATGAATGGGATTGGGATGATGTAACCAGCGATGGTTCCGGCATGACTTCCGGTCATACCTATGCTGCTTCCGGTATCTATACCGTACAATTGACGGTTACCGATGCCTGCGGATTATCAAGTACAGCTACGGTAGACGTGAATCTCTCTGCTCCTGCCTTGGCAGACATTGAAATAGTGAATCTAGATGCCTATGAAGTCAATGTTTCAGGGGCTGACTCCACAACAGGATGTGCCAATCAACTGATGACTTATACCTGGGATTGGGGAGACGGAAGAGCAGACGGTTACGGTGAGACTTCAAATCATATTTATACAGAGGCTGATATTGGCATACAAACCATTACGCTTACGGTTACCGATGCATGCGGCGAATCCAGCCAGGCTTCTGTAGATATAGATATTTACCCATATGATCTTCCGGTAGCGAAAATAGATTTAGGAACGGTACCTAACCCAGAGCAACCAGATGGATCGGTACAAATAGACGTCTCTGGAGAAAATTCGACGACCGGATGTCCCGGAGGAATATCTGATTACACCTGGGATTGGGGAGATGGAACAGCAGAAGGTTCAGGTAGTACGACTAACCATACCTACGCTCCCGGTGCCTATACTATGCAATTAACCGTCCAAGATGACTGTGGAAAAACTTCTTTTGCAGAAGCGGAGATAATAATATCAGAACCATAAGCACTCTATTGTGATAAATATTATAAGCGATTAGGTAAAACTAAAGCAGGTGAGTCGAAAAACTAAATTGACTCACCTGCCTTTTGCAATGATACCCTTTAAGATGAAATAATCAATTAAAAAACCCAAATTAATGATTGAATTGTGCGTGTTAAAAAATCATTATTGATTTAATTGTTTGGAAGTTTATTATTTTTTATATTCCTCTTCGCATTCTTTACTTTCCGAATAGGCCATCTCTTTATCCAGAAAGTAACTGATGATTGTCCTGATGACGACAATGCTGGCCAAAATAGCAATTTCCTCCAAAGAAGGGGTTGAAATGGTAACAATAACATCGGCAGCGATAAGAAACTCTAAACCTAATAAGAGGTAAGAACCAAATCGGTGCCTTAAGGCTTCCCGTTCCCGGCAGGTATTAATGCCTTTTAAACGTTTTATTTCCAGTGAAAAAAATTTAAAAAAGGATAAAAATGCACCCCAGGCAATAATGCCGATGGCTGCAATGCCGATGGTTCTAGATAAATAGAATAGATATTGCATGTTTCCTCCTTATTGTCAAAATAATTAAATGACTTCTATTAACTTATTCGAGAATCGAATAAAAAATCCTTTATTCTTTTTTTAAAAAAGGAATCAGGAAAATAATGGCGAAATATAACAACATGGAAAAGACTAATCAGATTTGAATGCTTAATATTGCCATGGAAATCATGAAGGAGAATTGATAATGATTAAAGATTTTAGAGATTTTTTAAAGGATAGTATTCGGAAAAAAATTGACTTCTCAATGACGGAACAAAGCAGGGGAATTTTACCTCCACCGATGGAAAAACCTTATAATGCCAATGCAGTAATAATTGATCTGATTAAACCGGGAGAATGGACCGATATCAAAGACATCAGTGTGGAAAAAGCAATATCCCAAAGAAAATCGAGGCGTTCCTATACAGAGGATTCAATAAGGCTTGAAGAGCTCTCCTTTCTTTTGTGGTCGACACAAGGACTCAGAAAACAAGGCAACAGAAAAAATAATTTTAGGACCGTTCCTTCAGCCGGGTGTAGACATGCCCTGGAAACTTATATTGCGGTATTTCGGGTTGAAGAATTACCGAAAGCCATTTATCGATATTTGCCCTTGAGCCATCAGCTGCTTGAATTTGAAGTACATGAAAATCTTGAAATCTTGATAAGCCGGGTGGCATTCGGTCAGTCTTTTGCGGGGAAAAGTGCAGTGACTTTCATCTGGACAACTATTCCGGCTCGTATGGAGTGGAGATATGGCAAGGCCTCCTACAAGGTGATTGCTATGGATGCCGGACATGTTTGCCAAAATCTTTACCTTGCATGTGAATCAATTGGAGCAGGAACCTGTGCTATCGCAGCTTATGATCAGGAATTGGCGGATGAAGTGCTGGGATTGGACGGTGATGAAGAATTTACCATTTACATGGCTCCGGTCGGCAAGATATGATGAAATAAAAAAGGAAATGACTTTATGAAATTAAAAAGAAATAACCTCGACAAATCGAATTCTCCTTATCTTCAACAGCATGCAGAAAATCCGGTATGGTGGCAGGAATGGGATTATGATGTGATTGAAGGGGCCAAACGATTGAATATGCCGCTTTTTGTATCAGTTGGTTATGCAACATGCCATTGGTGTCATGTCATGGCGAATGATGCTTTTTCGGACAAGAAAACAGCTGATTTTTTAAACAGGCATTTTATCTGTATAAAAGTCGATCGGGAAACCAGGCCGGACATCGATCAGTTTTTGATGCAATTTATCATTGCACGGAATGGAAGCGGAGGATGGCCCTTGAATGTTTTTCTAACCCCTGACATTCATCCCATTTTTGCTTTGACTTATGCTCCGGGGCATGATAACGGATCCATGTCGTCGCTGCTGATGATTGCCGAAAAGGTATTTGCGTATTTCACCAAGCATAGAGATAATATTATGCCCTTCAAAGTTAGGGAAAAACCGCCATCCATGATTGAAGAGAAAATGATTGTTAAATACCTGCATTCGCAATTTGATTTTCTCGAAGGGGGATTTGGCCAGGGACAAAAATTCCCGCCTCATTCGACCCTCTTGTATCTTTTATATCTTTCTTGTATAGAGAAAAATGAAGATGTCAAGCAGATGATTCATCTCACGCTTGAAGCAATGCGAAAAAGGGGATTGAATGACCATTTGCAGGGGGGTATTTTTCGATATTGCGTGGATAGAAAATGGTCCATTCCACATTTCGAGAAAATGCTTTATGATCAAGCGATGGCTTTGTGGGTTTATGCTTTGGCATACCGAGTGATGAACAGGAAAGATTACAAAATGATGGCCGAAAAAATTCTGACGTGTCTTGAAGAATGTTTTAAAAGTAATGGCCTGTATATTTCTGCTTACGATGCCGACACAGAACATGTCGAGGGGGCAACTTACCTTTGGGGATATGATGAATTAAAAAGAATATTAACTGAACAGGAATTTACAAAATTAAACAAAGCATACTCTATTTTCCCCGGAGGAAATTTTAAAGGGAAAATTCACTTGATGAGAAGGAATGATACTCCTCTGAGAGACATTGAAGAAAAATTACTGGCCATAAGAAAGCAGAAAATCCAACCTGCTAAAGATGATAAGATTTTGTGTGGCATGAATGCATTGTTGGCAATAGCCATGTTAAAGGCAGCTCGATGCCTGAAAAAATCGACACTTGAAATGAGGGCAGGTCAGTTAATAAAAAATTTAATGGAACAATTCTGGGATGGAAAGATACTTAGTCATTCTTATTCAAACGGAATTATTCAAAAGCAGAATTTTTTGTTTGACGGTGCCTGCATGCTGGTTGCGATTACCATGTTATTTGAAAACGATGAAAGTTGGCGCCCATGGATGCAATGGATGTCCGGTTACGTAAAATCATTCAGGAATGCTAAAAATTGGATAGAATCCAGATCTGAAGACTTTCAAATTGTTAATGCTTCCTGGTTTGACCATCCGATACCTTCAAGTATTTCTCTTGCCGAAATGGGATTGGCGCGGGTAGATTTGCTAGAGGGGAGGTCTGTTCCTCAAAAAATATATCGCCAACCTTTTCAGGTGGATTTCTATAATCTTTCCGTTATGCTGTGTAACGGAAATTTTCATCTTTTTACAACTAAAAAATTCCTTGATTGGGGAAAGATACCACCTAATTCGCTACAGAGACGGGGCGAAATTGAAACAGATTGTTACCGGGGCGTATGCCGTCCTGTCACTTTTATAGAATAAAATCAAACCTGTTTTTCTATGGTAGTACCATATTGGAATATTTCTTTTTGCTGTACTTACGGTGGAGTTATTCTTTCAATTCATTGATGTTTTCTGACCGGTATTTACTTAGAATATCGTTTTTAATTTGATAACAATTAAAAAGCAATTTGGAAAATATGAGTATTTTACACTATAGCCATTAAAGTGAGGAGTTAGAATGTTAAAAAAAGGATTAAGTACTATCCGGAAAAAAGGAATTATTTATGTTACAGAAGGAAATCAAATGGTTAAATACACGCCCTGGTTGGGAGACCTATTTAATAATTTTTATGATTTCTTTATGGAAAAAATAATTTTTCCCAGGAAATTTGGCGGTGACATCATGAGGCATTACGAAATATTAAAAAAAGAATTAAAAAATATTAGCCGGAAACGAATATTGGAACTAGCTACGGGAAGTGGAAACGCAGTCTATTTTTTAAATAGCGACAATCATTATGTTGGCATTGATATTAGTCCCGGCCTTCTCCGAAGAGCCGAAAAACGGTTCAGACATTCCGGATTTAAAGATGCTAAATTATTCCTTGCCAGTGCTGAAAATATTCCTTTTGAAGAAAGTATATTTGATGGATGCATGTGTCACTTATCTTTTAATTTTTTTTCGGATTTAGAAAAAGTGATTCAAGAGATTACCCGGGTATCAAAGGAAAAAGCCTTTTTTGTAGGAAGTATCCCCATTCCTGAAAGATGCCAGGCCAACACGACAATTCGCGGAAAATTATATTCAGAAAGAGAACTAAAAATATTTTTTGAAAATCAAGGTTGGCAGTTTGAATCATTATCACAAGAAAATGGGGTATTGCTCTATTTTAAAGCAATGCGATGAGAAAATATAGAAGAAATTTGTTATATTTTTAAAACAGATTTATCTTGAGAAAGAGTGTTATTTTGTTCATGGTTGGAAAATAATGAATTTGGGGAGAAAAAGCATGTCATTTTTAAAACATACAGCAGGTAGTCTTGTTCGCAGACATTTATTAATACCTTTTTATTGGAAATATATCAACCGGTCGAATGTGCTATGTAATTATGAACATTTAAAAAAAATTCAATGGAATAGTCTGGAAGAAAACCGTAAAATTCAAAGAAAAAGACTTTTCAATTTAATTGAATATGCATCCCGTACTATTCCTTATTACCAGGAAGTTATCAAAAATTACGGTATAATCTTTAATGAGGAAACCATCTTTGAAGATTTAAAGAAATTCCCTTTACTGACAAAAAAAGTCATTCGAAATCATTTCAATGACCTGTACCGGTTTAGAGATAAAACATATTATCGGAATACCTCGGGCGGTTCAACCGGTGAGCCGGTCGTTTTTTATCAGGATAAAGAATATCTAGATTGGGCAAATGCAACCAAACGCTTATTCAATGGTTGGGCTGGAAGAAACATTGGGGATCCCATGCTGAAATTATGGGGTTCTCAACCGGATATTTTACGTGGTGGCCGCGGTTTTAAAGGGTATCTTCGTCAACAGTTTTCCGGAGTCACTACGATGGGTGCAAGTAAGATGAGTGAAGAAGATATGTCTGAACGGGTAAAAAGTATAAACCAATTAAAGCCTCCGCTCATTCTCGCATATACCAATGTGATTGATGAGTTAGCTCGTTTTATTCAAAGAAATCACCTGTTTGTGTATTCTCCTTTTGCCGTTATGACGACAGCCGGTGTTTTGTACCCTGATTTAAAAGAGAGAGTTAAAGAAGTATTTCATACGACCGTATTTGATCGTTATGGTTCTCGGGAAGTCAGTGATATGGCCTGTAATTGTGAAAAAGATGAAGGTCTGCATCTGATTCCCACCATCCATTATTTAGAAATCGTTGATGACAATGGGGAGAGGATTCAAGCAGGGGAAACGGGAAATATTGTTCTTACTTTACTCACCAATTATACCATGCCATTAATTCGTTATAAAATTGGTGACAGGGGTCTCCTATCAAATAAACAGTGTAGCTGTGGCAGGGGATTTCCACTGATAAAAAAAATAGAAGGAAGAATCACCGATAAGTTTAGGAATAAATTTGGAGATTATGTTGGTGGCGGGATATTTTTTGAATTCTTTTATTATCAGGAGAATATCAGACAGTTTCAGATTGTTCAAAAAGCAGTTGATTGTATTTTAATTAATTTGGTATTAAATGACAAAAGTAAATTTAAAGATATGCAAAAAACACTTAAAGGAATTAACCAAATCATTTGTAAGATTATGGGACATGATGTAATTGTTAAATATAATGTGGTTGATGAAATAGAACCTGGTCCCTCCGGAAAATTTAATTATTCTTTTTCGCTGGTTGAAAAAAATGATTTTAACCCTGCGATGATTGATTGAGCAAAATGAGTGAAAGGAGCAAATGGCATGAAATATGATTTTGATTTGATTTGTATTGGTCTAGGTCCGGCTGGAATGGCCGTTTCTATTATGGGAGCGGAAATGGGATTAAAGGTCTGCGGCATAGAAAAAAATAAAATTGGCGGAGAATGTATGAATGTAGGGTGTATCCCCAGTAAATCTCTGCTTAGAATAGCTAAATACAGACATGCGAGTGCAAAATTGAAAGAAATGGGATTATCGGATGGAACATTGCAAGAAATTAAAAGCCCTTTTGCAAAAATCAATCAATATTTGGATTATGTTTCCGAAAAGAAGACCCTAAAAATGTTTGATAAAGTAGAACTTATTTTAGGAAAAGGTGAAGCCAGTTTTATTGATTCGCATACGGTGAAGGTCGGGAAAAGAAAAGTAACTGCCAGAAAAATATTTGTTGCTACCGGAACCGAGCCTCTTATTCCCCCAATTAAAGGGATGAAAGATATTGATATTCTGACCAATCAAAATGTATTTAAATTGTTAAAAATACCTGAAAGCATGACCATTATTGGCGGAGGTGCTATTGGTTGTGAAATGGCACAGGCGTTTTCGCGTTTGGGAACGAAATGTTCCATTGTTCACATGGATGATTTTCTTATTCCCGGCGGAAATGATAAAGAGATTGGAGGTTTACTTGAAAAAATATTCAAAAAAGAGGATATCAAAGTATATAATTCGAAGAAAATAATCGAGGTAAAAAATGAGGATGGAAAAATAGCCCTATATACCGAAGATGGGATTTGTCTGAAATCGGAAAAGCTACTGGTCGCTGCCGGAAGAAAGATAGTGCTTGAAGCATTGAAACTGGAAAATGCCGGAGTAAAATATGGTAAAAATGGCGTTGAAGTGGATAACAAATATCGAACTTCTGTAAAGCATATTTATGCAGTAGGAGATTGCAATGGAGGTATGTTATTTTCCCATGCTGCCATGCACCAGGGCATGTTCGCCATCATGAATGCCGTGAGTCCATTTGCATTCTTTAACTATAAAAACTATGTGATTCCCTGGACTGTTTTCAGCGATCCCCAGGTTTCTTTTGTAGGTACTTCTGAAAAAGAATTGAAAAAAAGAGGGATTAAATACAAGACAAATATGACAAAATATGAAAATTATGGTGCTGCCATTGCGGAAAATGTCAGCGAGGGTTATGTTAAAGTTTTTGCCAATGCCCTGGGGCGGGTCTATGGTGTTGTTATCGTTGGTGATGGTTCCGGTGAGATGATTAATGAATGGGCTTTGGTTATCCAGAAAAAAATCCGGTTGCATAGCGTGATGTTTTTGGCACATTCATTTCCTACCATGGGCTTTTTGACCAAACGAGTTGCCGAAGGATGGATGATGGAAAAAATGAACAGTTCCCTGATTCAAAATCTATGCAAATTTTTTTATAGGATAATGTAGAGGGCGTATTGTCAATGAAACTGATGATCCAACAAATCAGAGATGCATTATGGGAAAATATCAACGAAAAAAATCAAAGCAATTCATACCTTTTCTAAAATATTTGAATTGCTTTGTCAAAGTTAAATTTTATTTGATAAAATTTACTTGAATTTTTCTTATTTATAGCCTGACGAATATTATCATATTTCATATTTATTCTTCTTTACAATTTAAAAGGTATTATTTTTGTAAAATGATTTTGCGTATCCAAGGTTCAATGGATTAATGAGGATAAAAAAGCATGACATTTATAAAACATACAGTTGGTAGTATTATTCGTAGAAAATTTTTAATTCCATTCTACTGGAAATATATCAACCGATCGAAAGTATTGCACTATTATGGATATTTGAAAAAGCTTCAATGGAACAGCATGGAAGAAAATAGAAAATTACAGAAAAAGAAACTTTTTGCGTTGATTGAATATGCTTCCCGAAATATTCCCTATTATCAACAGATAGTTAGGGATTATGATATACGATTTGATGAAGAAACAATCTTTGAAGACTTAAAAAAATTTCCTTTGTTGACAAAAGATATCATTAGAAATCATTTTAGTGATCTTTACAGGTTTAAAGACAAAACATATTATCGCAATACTTCAAGTGGTTCTACCGGTGAGCCGGCTGTTTTTTATCAGGATAAAGAATATCTGGATTGGGCGAATGCATCCAAACGCTTATTTAATGAATGGGCAGGAAGAAAAATAGGAGAACCCATGCTGAGATTGTGGGGTTCTCCTCTGGGTGTTATATTAGGAGGTCATGGATTTAGGGGCTATATTCGGAAACAAATTTCGGGAATTACTACGATAAATTCCAGGAAAATGAATGAAAGAGATATGTATAATCGCTTAAAGTGTATTAATAAGATAACGCCTATTTTAATTTATGGATATGTTAATGTAATTGATGCAATATCTCATTTTATCAAAAAAAATCAGTTGTTCGTACATTCCCCAAAGGCTGTCATGACTACTGCCGGCGTTTTATATCCCGAAGTCAAGGATAGAATAAAAGAAATATTTAACGCCCCAGTATTTAACCGATATGGTTCAAGGGAAGTCAGCATATTGGCTTGTAATTGTGAAAAAGATAGGGGACTTCATCTGCTACCGAATCTACATTATTTGGAAATATTGAATGATGAAGAAAGACCTGTAAAATTTGGAATGTCGGGGAATATCGTTGTGACTTTACTTACCAATTACACCATGCCTTTGATACGCTATAAAATCGGTGACAGGGGTGTTTTGTCAAATAATCAATGTAATTGCGGTAGGGGATTCCCATTGTTGGAAAAAGTTGAAGGGCGAGTTACTGATGGCTTTAGGAATAAATTTGGCGACTACATATGGGGAGGCATATTTTTTCGGTTTTTTTGTTTTCACGATAACATCAAACAGTTTCAAATTATTCAAAAAGATTTCGATGTAATTCTGGTAAATCTGGTTTTAGACGATAAAAACGAATTTAAAAATATGCACGAATTTTTGCTGGATACTGATAAGAAAATATGTAAAATTATGGGTCACGATACAGAAGTTTTACATAATGTAGTAGATGAGATAGAACCCGGACCATCTGGAAAACTTAACCTGATATTTTCTGAAATCGACAAAAGAAGTATTGGTTAGTGTAAATTCTGCATTTACTGAAAACAGCACATGCAATTCCTGAGTTAATCGATTCATTTTTTTAATTGTAAAAATATTACTGGGCGAATTATCATTTATTTTTTTATTGGATTCAAAATTTTCAATAAAATTATATTGACGTTTCTCGTTCTCATTAATCAAGTAGCACTAAAAAATATAAGGCCTGAAATCGATTAATTGTAATCATAAGTGAATAGCCAATCATATAGTATTCCAAATAAATTGATTAGTTGCTGAGGAATTTCTGTTGTTAGAATTAAACTCTAAAAAAAGAATCGAAATGCAAATTAGTTTCTATTTCAAGTCAATCCGTTTGGATCACGCTTGTATTCGGTTTTAATAAAAAAATATGAATAAAAAATCATTAATATCGAAATAGTAACATTTACAATGATTGTAGAGGGAGGTTAAAAGAATGAATTCGACCATCCGACAAATCAGAGACGCATTAAGGGAAAATATCGATGAAAAGACGCAAAAAAACTTTCAGCGTTTCTTTAAAGAAGAAGTCAAGTATTATGGCGTAAAAACTATTGTAGTTAGAAAAATAGCAAATCATTTTTGGAAAGAAATAAAAGCGTGTGAGAAGCGGGATATATATGATTTATGTGAACAATTGCTGATATCAGATTATTCTGAGGAAGCATATATTATCAGTTATTGGCTTCCAAAAATGACCCGTCAATTTGAGCCTGAGGATTGGGAGATTTTTAAGAACTGGATTGATCAATATATTAATAATTGGGCGAAATGCGACAGTTTTTGTAATCACACCATGGGAAACTTTTTAGAAAGATTTCCCAGGTTTATTGAAGAATTAAAGGAATGGACCCGATTAAAAAATCGTTGGATGAGAAGGGCGGCGGCTGTTTCCCTTATTGTTCCGGCGAAAAAAGGTCATTTCCTAAAAGATGTTTTTGAAATTGCTGATCGGTTACTTTTAGACGAAGATGATTTAGTCCAAAAAGGTTATGGTTGGCTGTTGAAAGTAACCAGTCACACCCACCAAGAAGAAGTGTTTGATTATGTGATGAGAAACAAGCATCATATGCCCCGTACCGCTCTTCGCTACGCCATTGAAAAAATGCCCCAATCCTTAAGGGAAAAAGCGATGAAAAGAACATTGTCTCCATAGCAAGGTCAAGGTGTGGTTTTCAGGTGAAATAATCTATCATAGTTCCTCAGATTAAAAGTTGTTTCATTATATTCTTAGCTATTGCAAATATTTCGAAATTGAATCCCGAAAAAATACAATCTATTTCCGAAAACCGTTTAAATTTTTCTTTTTTCAAGAATAATTTTTTGATCTGACAAATGCTTATCGGGGAAACAATGAATTGCTTGATAAATTAATTAAAGAAGAATATAAAGAAAGGATATATAGAAAATAGAAAGAAGAGGCGTATTGTAAGATTTAGAAAATACTGAATCCTGGATATTTAATAGCTACGAGTGTTTTGACTGTTTTCGTATTCCTGTGTATGTGAAAAACTTTTACAGATAAAGATGCCATATTACAATAGCGGTAAAACATTCAAGAGAAATCACTTTAATCATTGAATTAAAGAAAATATTAATTTTTTCTTTTTGGAAAAATAAATTTATGATAGAATTTTAAAAAATACTGGAAGGTAAAAAAAGATGTCACATCGGGTTGCAAAGTCTGCTTACAAAGATTTAGAAGAAAGACTCAATCGGTTTCCTCAGGGAACACCTCCCTCTGAAACCTTGTACAAAATATTGAGTCTTCTTTTCAGCGAAAAAGAAGCCGAATGGGTGGCTCAACTTCCCATCAAACCTTTTACCGTTAAAACGGCCAGTAGAATTTGGCGGTTGAGTCTCAGTGAATCTGAAAAAATATTGGATAAATTGGCTGGGAGAGCTATACTGCTGGATTCCATGTACCATGGTGTTAAGCAATATGTCTTGCCTCCCCCCATGGCAGGATTTTTTGAATTTTCGATGATGAGAACCAGGCACGACTTAGATCAAAAGTTACTTTCTGAGCTTTTTTACCAGTACATTAATATTGAAGAAGACTTTGTTAAAGATTTGTTTTTGGGTAGCGAAACAAGACTGGGGAGAATATTCGTTCAGGAAGAAGTCTTATCAAGAGATAATCTTGTTTCCATTTTAGATTTTGAAAAGGCCAGCCATGTTATAGAAACTGCCTCCCATATTGGAATTAGCATGTGTTATTGTCGTCATAAAAAAGCCCATTTGGGCACGGCATGTGATGCACCCATGGATATTTGTATGACCTTTAACAATGTTGCTAATTCACTCATCAACCATCAGTTTGCCCGAAGGGTAGAGATATCAGAATGTATGGATCTCCTGCACCAGGCTTACCAATATAATCTGGTTCAATGCGGAGAAAACGTCAGGAACAAGGTTAGCTTCATATGCAATTGCTGTGGATGTTGTTGTGAGGCCATGATAGCTGCCAAGAAATTTGGTATGCTTCATCCGGTTCAGACGACTTCATTTATTCCTAAAATAAATACAGAGAAGTGTACGGGTTGCGGTAAATGCTTAAAAGTCTGCCCAATCAATGCAATAGATTGGGAATTGGCTAATAATGAAAATGAAACCGATAAAAAGGTTAGAATCAATCAAGAAATTTGTTTGGGATGTGGTATTTGTGTCCGGGAATGTCCCAATCAAAGTATTACATTGGAAAAGAGGAAAGAAGAAATCATTACGCCGGTTAACTCCGTTCACCGGATTGTGTTGATGGCAATTGAAAAAGGAAAGCTTCAGGAATTAATTTTTGATAATCAGGCTTTGGCCAGTCACCGGGCAATGGCCGCTGTTCTTTCAGCTATACTAAAGTTATCTCCGGTAAAACGCTTGATGGCCAGTCAACAGATGAAATCGATTTATCTTGATAAGCTGTTAAGTCGACTATAACTTGCTTAAATATTTCTGGCGATATGAAGCTTTGATAATTATTAATACTGCTAAATAGGTTTGTAGAGTTTATTCTTCAATTTTTTCAACGACAACTTTTTATTTAGAGAAAATCCTTGTTTTTTCAATAAAAATTCCTATGTCATGTTGACAAAATTTATATTTGAATGTATACTTGCTATTAAAATAAACTCTTAGTAGCTGGTCATAATATATTTACCATTTCAAAGGGTGATGTGAACCGTACAATAGGGTTTTAGGGGAAGTAAACATGACATATTCAAAGATAATCGGATTAGGGTCTTATGCACCTATGCAAATTATAGAAAACAATGCACTTTCGAAAATAGTAGAGACGAATAATGAGTGGATCACTACTCGAACCGGTATCAAACAAAGAAGGATATCTTCAGGAGAAAAGACCTCTCAAATGGCATTGAAAGCAGCATGGAGTGCAATACAAGATTCAGGTATTGATAAAAATGAAATCGATATGATTATATTTGCTACGATTACGCCCGATTATTTTACCCCTTCAACTGCAAGTATTCTTCAGGCGGAATTAGGGTTGAAGGATATTCCCAGTTTTGACATATCTGCTGGTTGTACCGGATTTATCTATGCGTTGCAGGTTGCCGATCAATTTATCAAATCGGAACAGTGTAAAACAATTTTGTTGATTGGTGCTGAAGCTTTGTCTAAAGTAACCGATTGGACAGACCGAAATACCTGCGTTCTTTTTGGGGATGGAGCCGGAGCAGCTATCTTGCAATCTTCTGAGAAGAAGGGTGTTATCTGTACTTATACCGGTTCCCAGGGAGACTTAAAAGGAGATTTGACCCTCCCGGCGGTGTCCCTAAAAAATCCTTTTCTGGAAAACCAGGAAAATAATAACAATCATAGTCATATTTTTATGAATGGTAAAGAAATTTTTAAATTTGCTACCAGAATAATGATTAAAAGTATTTTTAAAGTTTTGAGTGATTCCAATCTTTCAATGGAGGAGATTGATTACATCATTCCCCATCAGGCCAATATCCGTATTATTGATTATGTATCCCAAAAATTAAAAGTGAAAAGAGAAAAATTCATTGTTAATTTAGATCGCTTTGGGAATACATCTGCTGCGAGCGTTCCGCTCGCAATGGATGAGGCATATAAGAAAAATATCTTTTCTCCTGAGGATAAAATCCTGATGGTTGCCTTTGGAGGCGGATTGACCTGGGGAGCAGTACTTGTAAATTGGACGATTTAAGGAGATGAATGAATGTTTGAATCTATTGTATGTGATTTATTAAGAACAAAATATCCGCTGATTCAGGGTGGTATGGCATGGATTGCCGATGCTGACCTTGCTTCTTCAGTATCAAATGCCGGTGCACTTGGTGTTATTGCTGCGGGATATGCGCCCGGCGAGTGGGTAAGGAACGAAATACGAAAAGCAAAAAAACAGACAAATCAATCTTTTGGACTGAACATCATGCTTTTAAATCCAAATGCCGATGAGATTGCACGGATTGCGGTTGAAGAGGGTGTGAAAGTTATCATCACCGGGGCAGGAAATCCGGGCAAATACATTAAAAAGTGGAAAGAAAATGACATTTCTGTTTTACCAGTTGTTCCTTCTGTTGCCTTGGCAAAAAGGATGGAAAGAGCCGGTGTAGATGCTGTCATTGCAGAAGGCGGAGAAGCGGGTGGACATGTGGGTGAATTGACAACCATGACCCTGATACCTCAAGTAGTAGATTCCGTCAACATTCCTGTTTTGGCTGCCGGTGGAATTGCCGATGCACGTGGCTTGGCAGCTGCCTGGATGTTAGGTGCTGCAGGATTTCAAATGGGTACAAGATTTTTAGTTGCCTGTGAGTGTAATGTCCATGACAATTACAAGAAGAAAATAATTACCGCCAAAGATACCAGCACAACAGTGACTGCAAGACCCACAGGTCATCCGGTACGGGTAATAAAAAATAAGTTGGCCAGAGACTTTCAAGCATTGGAAAAAAGGAATGCATCTTTGGATGAGTATGAAGAATTAGGGAAAGGTTCTCTGTACCGAGCCGTTCGGGAAGGAAATATGGATTTGGGTTCTATTATGGCCGGACAATCAGCCGGTTTAGTTAAAAAAGAGCAGACATGCAAAGAAATTATTGAAGAGATTTTTTCAGAAGCTGAAAAACTAATAATTAAAAAAAGCCAAAGGCTTTAAACTATTTTTTAAAACTAAGGAGAATTTTATGGGAAAAGTAGCTTTTTTGTTTTCCGGACAGGGAGCTCAATATGTAGGAATGGGTAAAGAATTATATGATAATTTTGAGTCCAGCCGAAAAATATATAAGGAAGCGGAAAAAGCCCTTTCTTTTGATATAGGCGAACTTTGTTTTAGAGGTTCCATTGAAAATTTAAATAAAACTGAAAATACCCAACCGGCCATTCTCACTACCAGCATCGCTGCACTACGCGTTCTGGAAAAAGAAGGTATCAAGCCGGATGTTGTTGCCGGTTTGAGTTTGGGAGAGTATTCGGCATTGGTTTGCTCGGAATCAATTGATTTTTCAACCGCTGTTCAACTGGTAAAGAAAAGAGGTCGATTCATGCAGGAAGCGGTTCCCGAGAAAAAAGGCAGCATGTCCGCGATTATAGGATTAGGAGAAGAGAGTGTGGAAAAAGCTTGCCAGGACGCAAGTAGAATAGGGATAGTAGAACCTGCGAACTATAATTGCCCAGGTCAAATCGTTATTGGCGGAGAAGTAAACGCGGTAAAATTCGCTTGCCTGAAAGCAATGGAAGCGGGAGCAAAAAAAATAATCAAGCTTCCCGTAAGTGCCCCTTTCCATACTTCGATGTTATTGCCTGCGGCAGAAAGACTTTATGATGAACTCAAGCAAATTGAAATAAAGGATATAAAGATTCCAATCATTACAAATGTTATTGCTGATTATATTGCACACAAAGATTTAATTATTGATTTTTTAAGAAAACAGGTAATGTATCCTATTCTCTGGACAAATTGCATCATTAAGATGATCAAAGATGGCGTGGATACCATTATTGAAATCGGACCGGGAAGAGTATTGGGTGGCTTTGCAAAACGGGTTGACCGAAATTTAAAAATTGGCAATGTAGAAGATATAAAATCATTAGAAAAAACATTAAAGTTATTAGGTGAAGCATCATGTTAAAGGGAAGAGCAGCCATTGTCACCGGAGCAAGCAGAGGGATAGGTAGTGCTATTGCTCTAGGTTTGGCAAAATCAGGTGCAAATATTATTTTGAATTATAATCAGAATGAATCCGGAGCTAAAGAGCTTTTGCAAGCCATAGAGGTAATAGGTGTTAAGACATATCTGTTTCAAGGAGATGTCAGTGATTTTGCTCAGGCTGGGAAAATGATTGATTTTGCTCTTGAAACATTTGGCAGGTTGGATATTTTAGTAAATAATGCCGGTATCAATCGTGATAACTTATTGATTAAAATGAAAGAAGAGGATTTTGATCGGGTATTATCTGTTAACTTAAAAGGTACATTTAACTGTATAAAGCATGCATCCAGGATCATGATGAAACAGAGATATGGGAAAATTATCAATCTTTCTTCGATTGTTGGTCTCGTTGGTAATATAGGCCAGGCAAATTATGCTGCATCGAAAGCCGGAATCATTGGCCTTACCAAGTCATTAGCAAAGGAATTAGCTCCCCGAAATATTACAATCAATGCTATTGCACCCGGATTTATTTCAACAGAGATGACGGAAAGGCTTCCGGATAAGATTAAAGAAAAAATGCTAAATGATATTCCATTGAAAAAATTTGGAAACACACAAGACATTGCTCATTTGGTTGAATTTTTGGTTTCGGAAAAAGCTGGGTATATTACCGGGCAGGTCATCAATGTTGATGGCGGAATGGTCATGTGAGGAGGAAAGACATTTGAAAAACAGAGTAGTAGTTACCGGCATGGGGGCAATTACACCCATAGGGAACAATATACGGGATTTTTGGGAAAATATTAAAGCAGGTCAATGTGGTATTGATTTAATTAAATCATTTGATACTTCAGAGTTTAAAGTAAAAATTGCTGCCGAAGTAAAAGATTTTGACCCTCGGGATATTTTAGATTTTAAAACTGCTAAAAGAATGGATAGATTTACTCAAATGGGTATAACTGCTGCCATTGAGGCGGCAAATGATGCCGGAATAGATTGGGAAACAGAAAATGGCAAGGAAAATTGGGGCATTATTCTTGGTACAGGAATCGGCGGATTTCACAGTATTGAAAAAGAGAATCAAAAAATCATCGAAAAAGGTCCGAGTCGTGTCTCCCCTTTCTTTATCCCGATGGCAATTTGCAATATTGCGGCAGCAAATATTGCGATCAAATTTGGGATTAAAGGAATATGTGATACAATTATTACTGCTTGTGCTTCGGGAACTTCATCAATTGGGAGCGCTTATCGTATTTTACAACAGGGTCAAGCAGATTTAATGATGGCTGCTGGATCGGAAGCTGCTATAACGCCATTGGCTTTGGCAGGATTTTCATCAATGGGCGCATTGTGCAGTCACAATGATCCGAAACGGGCATCCATCCCTTTTGATGCACAAAGAAGTGGATTTGTCATGGGGGAAGGTGCCGGGATGCTTATTTTGGAGACTTTAGAACATGCCAGGAAAAGAAAGGCAAAGATTTATGCAGAAATAATCGGTTACGGCGCTACCTGTGACGCTCATCATATCACTGCACCTGCTCCGGGTGGCCAAGGTGGAGCAAGAGCTATGCAAATGGCAATAAATGACGCAGGGATTAATAAGGAACAGGTCTCTTATATTAACGCACATGGAACAAGCACGCCTCATAATGATCGATGTGAAACTGAAGCGATAAAAACAGTATTTGGACAAAAGTCCTATGATATTCCGATCAGCTCATCAAAGTCAATGACTGGACATATGCTTGGTGCTTCAGGGACGGTCGAAGCAATTGTTTGTATTAAAGCCATGGAGAATGGATTTGTTCCTCCTACTATAGGATTAACCGAACCGGCTCCCGATTGTGATTTGGACTATGTTCCCTTAAAAGGAAGGAACCAAGATTTGGAGTATTCACTTTCAAATTCTTTCGGTTTTGGGGGACAAAATGCCAGCCTGTTATTCAAAAAATGGACCAAATAGAAAGTTATGATTTAAGGAGGCCCTTGATTTGTTAAACTGTAATGAAATTCAGCAAATTATACCCCATCGCTACCCTTTTTTATTAGTAGATCGCATCGATGAGCTTATTCCAGGGGAGATGGCAATCGGCGTAAAAAATGTGACTGCTAACGAATATTATTTTCAAGGACATTTTCCTAGGGAAAAGGTGATGCCTGGAGTCCTGATTATTGAAGCGTTAGCCCAGGTTGGTGCCGTAGTATTACTAAAACAGCAGGAAAACCAGGGGAAAATTGCCTACTTTGCCGGAATCAATAAAGCCAGGTTTAAGAAAAAAGTTGTTCCGGGAGATGTGCTAAAACTAAAAACCGAAATAACAAAAAAGAAAGGTGTATTTGGTTTGGGTAAGGCATTGGCAACGGTCAATGATGAAGTGGCCGCAGAAGCAGAATTAATGTTTGCTTTAGAACAGAATTGATTTAAGGAGTCAATATGAATTTTGATAAGCTTGCTAAATTAAAAATTGGAGAATTAGAAGCAAAAATACCAATCATTCAAGGTGGAATGGCAGTAGGCATTTCTCTTTCAAGATTAGCCTCTGCTATGGCAAATGCTGGTGGTATTGGTGTGATAGGCACGGCTGGCATAGGGATGCTTGAAGCTAATTCTGCAAAAAATTTTACCGAAGCTAACAAAGTTGGATTACGTAAAGAAATAAGAAAAGCAAAAAAAATGACAAAAGGTCTTATCGGTGTTAACATTATGGTAGCCTTGGCAGATTTTTATGAAATGATCAAGGTAGTTGTTGAGGAAAAAGCAGATTTGATTTTTCTCGGGGCAGGATTACCTTTAAAAGGTCTTGAAATATTGATTCCGGATAAGACCAAAGAAGCAAAGCCAAAGATTGTGCCTATCGTATCATCTTCCCGTGCAGCTAAAATTATATTTCAATATTGGAAAAAAAATTATCATTATGTTCCTGATGCAGTGGTTGTAGAAGGACCTTTGGCAGGTGGACATCTTGGTTTTAAAAAATCACAAATTAATAATGAAGAATATGCTTTGGAAAAAATACTTCCCGGAATTATTTCCGTGATTAAGCCCTATGAAGAGGAGTTTAAAAAAAGCATTCCAGTTATTGCAGCCGGAGGAATATTTACCGGGGAAGACATTTACAGATACATACAGTTGGGTGTAAAAGGCGTGCAGATGGCAACGCGATTTGTTGCAACTCGCGAATGTGATGCATCTGATAAATTTAAAGAAGCTTATGTAAAATGTCAGAAAGAAGATTTGACGCTTATCGCCAGTCCGGTTGGTTTGCCTGGAAGGGCTATCAATAACAAATTTCTCAAAGAAGTGGCTGCAGGTGCTCGAAAGCCATTTAAGTGTTCTTGGAAATGTCTAAAAACGTGTGATTATACGACAGCTCCCTATTGCATAGCCCTTGCACTGACAAACGCTCAGAAGGGTAATCTGGATCTTGGATTTGCTTTTGCAGGGAGTAATGCCTACCGTATAAGCGAAATATCTTCGGTCAAGGAAATCATTAAGCAATTGTCTGATGAATATGATGAGGCATCAGAAACTGAAAAAAATCGTAAGGAATAAATCTGCAACTTAAAACCTAATCCGATGTTTATCATTTTAGATAGGTGCATTGTACCTATCTATTTTCTTATAAAACCTCTTTTTTCGAATTCATAGTCGGTTAATTGATTTAAATTTTATGATTGATTCTGGAAAACAATAATCAGTAGCATTTTTTATGTTATAATTGTGTTAAATATTTATTTGTTATTTAAAAGCAATCATCATCATTTTAAATAAGGAGAACTCAATGGATTTCTTAGATATCGGATTAATATTATTTGCCGGTATGGTAGCCGGATTCATTAATACGTTGGGTGGAGGAGGCTCTCTCCTGACCTTGCCCATCCTTATTTTTCTTGGTTTGCCGGTAGCCGTGGCGAATGGTACTAACCGTATTGCAATAATTGCCCAGAATATCGTAGGGATAGCAAATTTTCGTAGAAAGGGATTTTTCTATCCAAAATTAGGGCTTATATTGGCTATTCCGGCTGTTATCGGTTCTCTTTTTGGTGCTAAATTTGCCATATCCATTTCAGAAGATTTATTCCAAAAGATTTTGGCTGTGATCATGATCATTGTTTTGGTATTGATTCTTACCCGACCGGAAAGAAAATTTTTAAAAGAAATTGAAGGAGAAGAACTGAGTGTTATTAGGCTCATTGTTTCTATTTTTGTTTTTTTCTGCGTCGGTTTCTATGGTGGATTTATCAATGCGGGGGTAGGTTTTATCATTATCGTTTCATTAACTTTGATTACCGGAATGTCTCTCGTCAAAGTCAATAGTTTAAAATTATTCATTGTTCTTATTTATATATCTATTTCATTTATCGTTTTTATTGTTAATGGTAAAGTAGATTGGCTTTTAGGATTTACCCTGGCTATCGGGAACGCTTTTGGTGCGTATGTAGGGAGCAATTTCGCAGTAAGCAAGGGGGATAAATGGATTAGGGTTGTCCTTGTTATCGCCATACTAGTTATGTCTGCTAAACTTTTGGGACTGTTTAAGCTGGGCTAAAAGGATTTTGGAATCTTTTTCCAGTCTACAGACTTTAAAACAAGTCTCAATCAAATCATTTAAAAAGAGCATTTATTGTGAGAATAAATGCTCTTTTTAAATGACAAACTTAGTTTTGCATTAAAGAATGCTTCAAGCTCAGTGAGTCTGAGGGTGAAAAGCATTATTTGTAATTGATTTCTAACCATGCGTAAACATAATCTTCTTCTATTCCTGCCCAAAACAAAAGATTTTTTAAATTTTTTAAATTTTCCATAACTGCCTCGCTGGGGTCTCTTTGGTTAGTTGCAGGAGTATTTTGGGATTGTGGCACCATTTGTTTGGACATCTGTATAAAATTTTGTGCAATTTGAGTGATAGGATCCATATCAATGTATAATAGTGAAAATACATTGGGGAATGAAAGGATGTATCGTATTGCTTCAGATTCATTCAATGCTTTTCGGTTCCCTTTTTGTACGTCAATCATATCATTAATACCGGTTGAGGCAGCAAATCTATCCCCTATGACACCATATGCTATAGGGAACATAGGATTCAGCAGACTTTTATATTTTGTTCCATCATATTCTCCGTCCATTAATTGACCGCCCACCATAGGCGCATAAGTTTGTAAAATCGGATATAAATATTGTTCTAATTTTTCTTCAGAAGAAAATCCGCTGAGTAATCCCACTTTTGGGAAAAGGCCGGATGGATCAAAAAGTCCCAAACTGAATTCCTGGGAGGGCAGTACAGCGAGAATATTATCGATATCAATACCGGTTTTGTTCTGGATTTGCCCCATATTTTCATCTAAGTTAGTTTCCAGGTTTTTATCGACCATTCCTTCCTTTATGGCTTCCCAGGTTAAGGGAGTTAAACCTGCCAGATAGAAAAAAGTATTTTTCGGAAACATATGAAGTGATTGAAAATCAATGATATCAATTTCCTTGAACAAATTTAAAAAATCATCATTCTTTTGTAGTGCCATCATATAAATTGCGAAATTCTTTTCCTGATACCCGCCTGCCAAACTAATGTTCCCACTGTTTTCAAGTGTAGCGCGAGAGCTTTCAAGTGTTTTTGCCAGCTCTTCATCTTCAACGATTTCGCTTAATTCGTCTACAACCCCATAGAGTTCATTACTGAACAGACAGGCAAAAAAGGTGGAAAATTCAATTTTCTCCAATGTTTTTGCTTTCAGTTCTTCATATTCAGAATTTTCGAATAACGGTAGAATATCTCCTTTATATACGTCAATAGCTTTTTTTACAGGCAATGAAAGGTTGCCAATGACCAGCTTGTCCTCTAGAAAAGTATAGAAAATTGAATCAATGGATGTTGGGTCGGTTTCAGATGGAAGGATGATTTCTACAATCTCAATGTCTTTGTAGTTCATTGTTTTTTCTTCCAATTCGTTTTCAGCTTCCACTGCTTCTATGAAATTTAAAAAAGCACTCTGATCAGAAGGGATTAGTGATATAAGCAATTCAGGATTTCCTCCGATTGAAACGCCCACGCAGGCAATCACAGCACCTTGAGAAAAAATGTTTTCCATAAATATGGGGTCCAACGCGTCAAATCCTAATTCCTTTCTTGCATTTTCTCTGGCTATTTTATAATCCTCTGTTTCAAATGCATCATTTTCTGAACCGAAGGAGCCCAAATTCATCTCGGAAAAATTTTTGATGGTTTCAGAATCTGCCAATTCCATAACTGCAATTACTTTTTCAGGGATAACTTTCAGTAAAGTGTTGCCATAGACTGTATTGCCAAGTATGGCAAAAAGCAAAAAGATGGTCAAAATGATTATATTTAATTTTTTCATTATTATTTTTCTCCTTTATTGTTAATTTCCAGGACTTTTAAATAAATCCATTTTCTTTTATTAAATATACAATTAAAAATTAAAAAACCCTTCTTTTTTTAAAATTATCATCATGTTGTTTTTTATTTCGGGTAAAAGCGAAAGGTAAAAAAACAAAAATCAGCCTTTACTTTTAAAATAGAGGCTGATTTTTAATAATCACTTATAATAAAATGTATTTTTTTTAATTTTGCAAGAACACTTTGTATGCTTTGTAGGCCATAAAAAGATCGACTTTGCTGATTAATTCGAAAGGTGCGTGCATATTTAATACGGCAACGCCACAATCGATGACATCGGCACCTTTATTTGCCAAAATATAGGCAATGGTGCCTCCACCACCGGCATCCACTTTGCCTAATTCACTGGCTTGCCATACAATATCATTTGCTGAAAACAAATTTTTAATCTTGCCAATGAATTCAGCATGCGCATCATTTGCATCAGATTTCCCCCGGCTTCCGGTGAATTTGGTTAAAATGACACCTTTTCCCATATAAGAAGAATTTTTTTTATCAAAAACATCAGGGAAGCTCGGGTCAAAGCCGGCATTGACATCAGCGGACAAGACCTTGCTTTTTGCAAGGGCTCTCCTTAAGTACAGTTCATTATAATTCTGTTTCTCCAAGGCAATTAATTCAGCGACTGTATTGTCAAAAAACGCGGAACACATGCCGGTATTTCCTACGCTTCCGATTTCTTCTTTATCTGTGAATAGAGCCACTGCCATTTTGGAGGGATTCTTAGTTTCAAAAATACTTTTTAAACTTGGAAAAGCACTGACTCTGTCATCATGTCCGTAAGCAAGAATAAGACTACGATCCAATCCGGCATCTTTTGCTTTACCGGCAGGAACTACCTCGATTTCAGCTGAAATAAAATCTTCTTCTTCGATTTGATATTTTTCTTTCAAAATACTTAAAATATTTAACTTAATGTGCTCTTTGACTTTCTTATCATTCATGGGGATGTTGCCAATGATAACATTAAGTTGCTCACCGGTAATTGCCTCTGATGCTTTTTTTGCAGCTTGGTCTTTTCCTAGATGTGGCAGAATATCGCTGACAACAAATACTGGATCATCATCAGCTTCTCCAATGGAAATAGTGGTTTTATTTCCATCTCTTTTTACAATGACCCCATGCAGGGCAAGAGGAATAGCTGCCCATTGATATTTTTTAATACCTCCGTAATAGTGTGTTTTCAATAAAGCCAATTCTGCATCTTCGTATAACGGAGAACCCTTCAAATCCAATCGGGGAGAATCGATATGGCTTCCTATGATGTTCATTCCTGCCTCGATAGATTCCTTTCCGGTGATAAAGAGAGCTACTGTTTTTTCTTTAAAGCTGGCGAAAATTTTCATACCTGGTTTCAAGGGGGTTTTATTTGCAATCAATTCTTCAATGTTTTTGAAACCATTATTTTTTGCCATTGTAATAATTTCGGAAGCACATTCCCTTTCAGTTTTTCCTATATCTAAAAACTTTTTATACTCTTCTGCCATTTGAAATGTGTTTTCCTTATCTTTATCAGAAAGGTCAACCCAGGCATTTTTAAACTGATGGAACAATTTTTCCGTATTTGTCTTTTTTGTGGAAGATTCTTTATTTACCATTTTTACCTCCTGAAAAAATATTGGATTTTTATTATATCATGAAACATTAAATTATGGAAAACATCCAAAAATATTCAAGGATTTTTAATAAATATTTATGATTACACACTAAAGAAGTTTATAAATTATTCTTATTTGCTAAATCCTAATTTTAAAAACATTGCTCTATATTCCTTTTCTTGTCTTAAATTATTTATAAATAAAGGAAAAGATAAATATTAATAATTGACAAAAAGAAGCAAATAGTATAATATATTTCGCATACGAAATATTATAATCATAAATATTATAATGCAAAATAATAAGAAACGAGAGGAAATCTATAAATGTCAAAATTTGAAAAAATTAACCATATTATTTACCTGAATAGAAATTTCAATAGAACATTAAAACATGAATTTCATGATTTAATGCAGGATTCGGGATTTACCTTTCCGCAACTTTCCGTTATTTCCATATTGTCAACGAATGGAAAACAAAAAGTAAGTGATATTAGTGAGAAAATGGGATTATCCGATAGTACTGTTTCCGGTATTCTTGACCGACTTGAGAACAAAGGGATCATCGAACGAAAACGGAATCAAGATGATCGAAGAGTGGTGAAAATTGGCTTGAGTGACGGAAGTCATCGAATATGTAGTGAATTTCACCGGAAAAAGGAAGAATATTTTGCACAATTACTTAAGAAATTGTCTGAAAAAGAAATAAATGATATTATCAAGGGATTAGAAATTTTGAACCGTGTCTTTTGTAATGAAAAAAATACGGTTCTCAAAAAATAGTAAGGTGTTGTTCGAATAAATGAAAACAGGAGAAATTTTATGAAAGAAATGAGTACCAGGCTGGGAAAAGAGAGAATAGGGAAGCTTTTGCTGAACTTATCCGTTCCCGCAACCATGGGCATGGTTGTAAATGCTTTATATAATTTAGTAGATACTATTTTTGTGGGAAGAGGCGTTGGAGCAATTGCCATTGGTGCTTTGACTGTATCCTTTCCCATTCAAATGATCATTATGGCTTTTGCCATCATGATAGGCATGGGTTCAGCTTCTGCTATTTCGAGAAGTCTGGGAGCAGGTAATGTTGAAAGAGCTGATAATGTAACAGGAAATTCTTTTTTTTCTATCGTGTTTTTTAGTTCAATTATTGCATTTCTCGGCTTAACTTTTACCGAACCATTACTTAGATTAGTTGGTGCAACTGATACCATATTACCCTATGCCAGGGAATATATCACCATCATATTTTACGGTAGTGTATTTCGTTCTTTTGCAATGTCGACCAATAATTTAATCAGAGCGGAAGGCAATGCAAAAGTAGCTATGATCTCTATGATCATTGGTGCAGGTTCAAATATTATTTTAGATCCACTATTTATCTTTGTTTTTAAATTAGGCGTAAAGGGTGCAGCATTGGCTACGATTATCGCACAGTTTTTTGCCTTTATTTACGTTATCAGATACTTGTATAGTGGCAAAAGTTCTTTGAGAGTCAAGATTCATCATCTTAAGCCAAGATTGGATATCATCAGGGAAATCATCACTGTGGGAATGGCTTCCTTTTTCAGACATATTGCCGGAGGTGTGGCAGGTGTCATCATTAATAGTTCTTTGAGTCTTTTGGGTGGAGATATTGCCTTAATTGTTATTGGAATTTTGCAAAGAGTTACTATGTTTATATTTATGCCACTTTTTGGGGTTGTTCAGGGAATGCAGCCGATTGTCGGTTTTAATTTTGGCGCTAAAAAATACGAACGGGTAAAAGAGACCATAAAATTGGCCATTATGATTACAACTTTAATGGCAACCATTGGCTGGGTTATTATTGAGCTCTTTCCTTCTTTTATCTTTAGCATATTTACAACTGAAAGAGAAATTATTGAAAAAGGAATTCCGGTGATAAGAATTGTTATTTCCATGATTCCTTTAATTGGCATCCAAGTGGTTGGAGCTGCTCTTTTCCAGTCATTGGGAAAGGCTTTTCCATCTCTTGTTTTATCCCTTTTAAGGCAAGTTTTAATTTTTACGCCACTCGTCATCATTCTTCCTCGAATATTTGGATTAGGTATTATGGGGATTTGGCTTGCCTATCCGATTGCGGATGTTTTGGCTGTTATCCTAACGATTATTTATTTGAGAAGTGAGTTGAGAAAGATTGATTTATGGTTTAATGATGGTAGAATAAGCGATGGACTTGCTGATTCAATTTAAAATAGGGAAATCATCAGATGAATATTATTTCGAAAAAACTGACAGGCAGTTGGTATAAATTGTCTAAAATAAGGTGATATCAATGTTTTTACCCACTACAAAAGAAGAAATGAAAAAGTTAAATTGGGATAAGCCTGACATTATATTGGTAACCGGAGATACCTATATTGACAGTTCATTTATAGGATCAGCCGTCATCGGAAGAGTGTTGACAAGCGCAGGTTATAAGGTGGGCATTATTGCCCAGCCTACAACAGAAAATGGGTTAGATATTACCAGATTGGGTGAACCAAAACTTTTTTGGGGAGTGACTGCCGGTTCATTAGATTCAATGGTAGCCAATTATACCGCATTAAAAAAGAGAAGAAAAAGTGACGATTTTACTCCTGGTGGTCAAAATAATCGCCGTCCTGACCGGGCAAGTATTGTTTACTGCAACCTAATTAAAAAATATTTCAAAAAAACAGTTCCTATTGTCCTTGGAGGCATTGAAGCAAGCTTACGTCGTGTTGCCCATTATGATTACTGGAATAATAAAATTAGAAGGTCAATATTGGTTGATGCGAAAGCAGATATCTTGATCTATGGCATGGGCGAAAAAGCAGTTCTGGCGTTAGCTGAAAAAATAAAAAAGGGAGAAGATTACACTCGGTTGAGAGGCATATGCTTTCTGTCCCCTCATCCCCGGGAAGCTTCTCTTATGCTGCCTTCCTATGCGGATATAGCAAAGAACAAAGAAAAATTCACTATCATGTTTCATACTTTTTACAATAACAATGATGCACTTACTGCAAAAGCTTTATCTCAACAGCAAGATACACGCTACTTAATTCAAAATCCACCCGCTTATCCTCTCAATCAAAAAGAAATGGATCAGATTTATAACTTTTCATATGAGAATGAAGTCCATCCCTTTTATCGAAAATATGGAAAAGTCAAAGCGATGGATACCATAAGATTTTCTGTAACAACACATCGTGGCTGTTACGGAGAGTGTAATTTTTGTTCGATTGCTGTCCACCAGGGCAAAGTTATTCAGGGAAGAAGTGAAAAATCCATCTTAAAACAAGTGGAAAGATTAGTCGAATCGAAGCATTTTAAAGGTTACATCTTTGACCTTGGCGGCCCAACGGCAAATATGTATGGTATTGAATGCCTTAAAAAATTACAAAAGGGAAGTTGTGCTGATAAAAGATGTTTATATCCGGACAAGTGCAGGAATCTAAATATTAACCATAAAAAACAATTGGAGATATTGAGCAAGGCGAGAAGGATTAAGGGAGTAAAGAAAATATTTATCGCTTCAGGTATAAGATATGACATGATATTGAATGACAAAAAATATGGACATAGATACCTTAGGGAATTGATCGGTCATCACGTTTCGGGACAGTTAAAGATTGCTCCGGAACACATTGAAAAGAGAATTTTGGATAAAATGGGTAAGCCCGATAATTCCTACCTAAAATCATTCAAGGACCAATTTTTCCAAATAAACAAAGAAATCGGAAAGAAACAATTTTTAACCTATTATCTTATTGCAGCTCACCCGGGTTGTCGGGAGGAAGATATGTATCAGCTTAAAGATTATGCTACAAAGGAATTAAAAATTAATCCCGAGCAAGTACAGATATTCACTCCTTTACCATCTACCTATTCTGCATTGATGTACTATACTGAAAAAGATCCTTTTAGTGGAGAAACGGTCTTTGTAGAAAAGAATTTAAAAAAGAAGAACAGACAAAAAGATATTTTAATTAAATAGGGAAATGATAAATCATTTGTTAATCGAACCATGTGTGTAATTAGAATAATAAGAATTGACTGCTTTTTAAATTTTATCGCATTTTTCATATAATTTTTTTGAAATATTTTTATATTTTTGATATGATTTTTTTACAATTCTTTTACAAGTTCAAAAAAATATTTGAAATACTTGACGAAAATTTTTATTTATGCTATAAATAACCCATATAAAAAGTCATATGTAAATTGATCTTTTAGATTTATATGCCCTAAATATTTTAAAATTAAAATTATTACAAAAAAAAACGATAGGCAAATGAATATTTAGCATTCTTTCGATACCCGATACCTACCTTCCGGTTAAATATTTCATGCAACTCTAATAAAAATTAGAACCCAAAAAAACGATAGGCAAATGAATATTTAGCATTCTTTCGATACCCGATACCTACCTTCCGGTTAAATATTTAATGCAAATGAT
>Ga0272442_10001522_pt1 | contig 35190 bp, 28 predicted proteins | sample SSMForm2O_FD_200262 | JGI IMG/M metagenome (GOLD analysis project Ga0272442, IMG submission 200262) | Marine sediment archaeal communities from Little Sippewissett salt marsh, Falmouth, MA, United States - SSM-Form-2O | ecosystem: Environmental > Aquatic > Marine > Wetlands > Sediment ... | reverse complement strand
TCGTATTTTTATCGGTGAGTCTGATTCGCATAAGGGCAAACCTCTGTATGAACAGATAGTCCTTAAGGCCAGGCAAATGAACCTTGCCGGCGCCACCGTGCTCAGAGGGATTATGGGCTTCGGGGCAGACAGCCGGATGCACACAGCTAAAATCCTGAGACTGTCCGAAGATCTACCGGTTGTTGTCGAGCTCGTTGATACTGAAGAAAACCTGAACAGACTGCTCCCCTTTCTCGATGAAACCGTGGAAGAAGGTCTCATTACGCTTGAAAAAGTCAGAGTGGTCAAATACAGGCCCAAAAGATGAGCGCGTACAACGGCGTTGTCTTCGATCTGGACGGCACACTGCTGAATACCCTTGAAGACATCGGCAACGCCATGAACCGCGTCCTTAAGCACCACGGTTTCCCGGCCCACGGCATGGATAGATACCGGTTTTTTATCGGAGACGGTTCGGCAATGCTTGTCCGCCGCAGCATCCCTCCTGACAGCATAACCGATACCCTTGTGTCGGAATGCCTTGAGGCGTTCCTGGCAGACTATAATCAGAGCTGGAACATCAGGACCAAACCCTATGCCGGGGTGCAGGGCCTGCTTGACTGCCTGCAGGAACGCGGAATAAAAATGTCGGTGCTCTCCAACAAGCCCCATGAATTTACCCGGCGCTGTGTGGCGTCTTTTTTTCAGAACTGGGAAATGTATCCGGTAATCGGCCGGCGTACAGGATTGCCCCCCAAGCCCGACCCTGCCGGAGCCACGGAGATTGCCCGTGCCCTTGACCTGTCACCCGCATCCATGCTGTACGCGGGCGACAGCGCCGTTGATATGCAGACTGCGGTCAATGCCGGTATGATGCCGGCAGGCGTGCTGTGGGGATTTCGTGACGCAGAGGAACTCGCATCCGGTGGCGCGCAGCATCTGATTTCAGCGCCTGAAGAACTGTTGTCGCTGCTGTGACAGCCTCTGCTCCAAACCGGTAGTACACTAAACAACCTGAGGAATAGCACCATGTTTTCTTCACTGGCAGCAGGGCTCATCTTCGGTCTTTCGGCGGGTCTGGCACCCGGCCCTCTCCTGACGCTTGTAATAGCGCAAACTCTTCAGCATAACATGAAAGAGGGCATCAAGGTCGCCCTTTCGCCCCTTGTTACGGACCTTCCAATCATTGCCCTCAGCCTTTTTATAGTAGCGCGCCTGAGCAATTTTACACTCATTCTCGGACTGATTTCCCTGATCGGCGGCCTGTATGTCATGTATCTGGCCCTGGAAAGCATACGTTTTTCACCCGCACAGCAGACCATGGACACCATACAGCCGCAGTCCCTGAAAAAGGGTGCCCTGATCAACACACTCAATCCCCACCCCTATCTGTTCTGGACAACCGTCGGCGCCCCCCTTATTGTAAAGCATCATAATGAACATGCATACGCCCCGGCGGCAGTGTTCATCCTGTCGTTTTATGTCCTGCTCGTTGGGTCCAAGGCGCTACTTGCCGTGATTGCCGGCAGATTTCAATTGTTTTTATCGGGTAAGGTGTACAGCTACATCATGCGGTTTCTGGGCTGTATGCTCGCTCTTTTTGCCCTTGTTCTTTTTAGAGATGCTTTTCTTTTTCTCGTGATACGCTGAGGTTGTCGATAGTGATGGTGAGAATATTGTGTCCCTGATATCGCCGGTAGTCCATTTCCGCGACCTGCTTCCTGACGAGAAATATTCCCAATCCCCCGATTGAACGGTCGCTGATGGACTGCTGCATATCGGGGTCTTCTACGCTGCAGGGATTAAAGGGCCTTCCGTCATCCTCAAAGCAGATAACAATCCTGTCATGTATGGCGGATACGGTAACGCTTATTTCATGCTCTTCTTCATCGTCATAGGCATATTTAATAATATTTGTAATCATTTCCTCCAGGCTAAATTCAAGGCTGTACACTACCTGCTGATGGTTGTATTGTTGCTCCAGGAAAACCGAGACGTCCCGTATAAGGGCGCTCATGTCATCAAAGCGGTTTTTGATTCTTCTTGAAAGTACGCTTTTCATGATCTTCAATATGTCCTTCAATTATGTTATATCAGGCAGCAATCTGTAAGTGTAATAATACTTTCAAAAAATTTCAAGCCCCTTGTCCCCGTTCATAATCTCAACATCGTTTCTTATCACCCAGTATTGCCATATACACATGATTTTGTTAAAGTATGATCTGCCCACAACTGTTTCACGTCAGCATGAATACGTTTCAGTAGTGTCAAAATACGAGATCGCCACGCTTCGCTCGCGATGACAAAACAATATAAATACGCTATGATACTGTCATTGCGAGAAGCGACAGCGACGAAGCAATCTTGTATTAAACACATAATCAAATACAGCTCAAAACAGCTGTTCGGGGCAGGTGTTAATACGTTTCTTAAACACCACAGTTTCTTAATGTTATGGACAGTGTGTATACCACCACAATAACCGATGAGGCACGGCGCCGCGGCATTTCCGTTACGGTCATCGACCCGTCGGTTCCTATTTTCTCCCTCTCGCACAAAGGAAGCTGCGTTCGCTGTTACCGCTCTCTTACTGATCGCGTGGGTGCCGTAACCTTTCACCTTACCCAGAACAAACATCTCGCGGCCTCTTTTCTTCGCGGTCATGGATTTCCGGTTCCGGCCCATCAATTATACACAAACATGTCCGACGCATATCGGTTTCTTGATCGGTACCGGTCCATTGTTGTTAAACCATGCTCCCAGTGGGGTGCCCGTGGCGTTTCAACCCATATATCGGATTCTTATGAGCTTCGCCTAGCCGTTAGAAAAGCGCGTCGATATGAGAAGTCTGTTCTGCTTGAAGAATGTGTTTCCGGCACAGACCAGCGCCTGATTTTCATCGATTACCGCTTTGTCGCCGCTCTTCAGCGGACTCCTGCTTTTATTTCCGGAAACGGTAGTGATACACTACGCTCACTTATACAGAAAAAGAACGCCGAAACCAGGAAAATTGATCCTGTCAACACAATTCCTCTCGACCGGGAAACCCTTCGCTGTCTTAAGCTCGCAGGACATACCTATGATTCAGTCCCCCTCAATGGCCGGCACATTCAGGTTCGGTTCACATCAAACTATCATACCGGCGGCAGCGTTAAAGATATCAGCACGCTTGTTTCTTCCGACCTGAAGGCACTGGCCGAAAAAATCGTCCTGGATGCACAACTCCCGGTAACAGGTGTTGACTTTCTTGTAGACGAAAAATCCGGCAAAGCATATATCATTGAGCTTGCGCCTGATCTTGCCATTTCACCGCGTAGTGGTAAAATTGTGGCACAGCGGTTTTTGGACTATCTTTTTCCCGAAACCCGGCAAACGTGATCTCGCTGCAGCATGAATATTTCTTCTGCCGGCAGCAACAAACACATATACTTGTGGGAGCACCATATATGAAAGCTATAATATGGGGAAGCCGCGGTTCTCTTCCCGCCCCTGTTCGCCCGGACGTTATTACATCAAAAATCACCACAGCTCTCAAAGCAGCGGCAAATCATACATTCGGGTCCGACGAGGACATCATGCAGTTTATAGAGACGCAGCTGCCCTTCTCCGTTAAAGGCACCTACGGAGCAAACACATCCTGTGTCGAGCTTCGTGACGAAGAAGCCTATGTGCTGTTTGATGCCGGCACCGGCCTGCGGGATTTCGGGAACCACATCCTGCGTGAAGCATCCGCTCCCTGCCATTTTCATATTTTCATTTCTCATCTTCACTGGGACCACATCCAGGGGCTGCCCTTTTTTGTACCCGCATATATAAAAGAAAACAAAATCAGCCTTTACGGATGCCATCCTGATATGAAAGCTGCCTTTCTCAGGCAGCAGTCTCCACCGTTTTTCCCCGTCCCTTTTGATGCCCTTCAGGCCGATATTGATTTTGTCCGCCTCGATGCAGGTAAACAATACGACATTGCCGGATACATGGTTCATACATGCGAACAGGACCACCCAGGTACATCATATGGATACCGTCTTGAAAAAAAATCCAAATCCTTTGTTTATTCTACTGATTCCGAACACAAGGAGGATTCATCGGAACAGGTAGAACCTTTCTTGCGGTTTATAGACAATGCAGACCTGCTCATTTTTGATGCACAGTACTCGCTCATGGAAGCTATTTCAACAAAAGAAAACTGGGGCCATTCAAGCAACATGGTGGGGGTAGAACTCGCGGTCAGGGCAAAGGTCAAACATCTCTGCATGTTTCACAGCGAGCCGACACACGATGATGAGACCCTGGACAAGCTGCTTCACAATACCAGGAAGTACGCACGGCTTCATGATGAATCATATCCCCTTGAGGTAAGCCTTGCATATGACGGCCTTGAAATTGACATTTAAAACCATTACATGAATTCCACGTAGAAAATCTTTACGTGAGTCATTGCGAGGAGTCCCGCCGGTGTGGGACAACGAAGCAATCTTTTTTTCCCATACAATTACACCGCATGAGATTGCTTCACCTCAGTGAGTTTATCCTGAGGCAACGAAAGGCAATGACCGTGCTGCCGTCATTGCAAGGTGCGCAGCACCGCGGCAATCCCGTTATTCTACTGTCCGGTTTGCTTCGCTAACTCTCGCAATGAATATTGCTATTTTTTTAATAATTTATCATAATTTTGCTGTTCATTTAAAAAGGAGCTAACGTACATGATCGACCTTATTAAGACACGACGCAGCATACGGAAATTTACCGATGAGCCGGTTACCGATGCAACGGTCGACCGGGTTATTGAAATGGGCACATGGGCCCCTTCAGGCCTCAACAATCAGCCATGGAAATTCACCGTTATCAGGGACAGGGACCTGCTCAACAAGCTGTCCCGCCTCACCAAATATTCATCTATTGTTGAAAATGCGCCTGTCTGCATTGCTGTTTTTCTTGACCTGTCAGTCAGCTATCACCGGGAAAAAGACATTCAGGCAATCGGGGCCTGCATCCAGAATATGCTGCTCGCCATACACTGCAGCGGCCTGGGGGCGGTCTGGCTGGGAGAGATTTTAAACAAACGACGGCAGGTGGAGAAATTATTGAACACACACGGCGATCTTGAATTCATGGCGGTAATCGCGCTTGGTTACCCTGGTGAGAAAAAAACGGCGGGTCAACGAAAGCCGTTTGAACAGCTCATCGTTGCAAGGAGGTAATGGAAAGAAGCTCTCCCGCTCCTTGCAAGGTGCGGGAGAGCTGAAATCTTAATAGCCGTGTTTCTGCAGCCACTGAAGGGTAAACATTCTCAGGTTATATTGCTTTCCATGTTCCATTTGTGCCGTTGCAATGGTTGAATGCTTTCTCTGGATATCAACCATCATGTTGCCCAGAAATGCGGTTACGGGCACGCCGTTGTATCCCTCGGCAACGTTGCCGTACTGGTCCATGACCTTCCACATTTTGCCCTGGCGGTCATACCGGTCCGAGTAGAGCATCATCCAGTCCTCGGGATCAAGGTACCAGATCATCTTTGAATAGAGAAAGTTCGGGTCCTCATTGACCGCTTCGACAACAAACAGGTTGACCCTTTCACGGGTTATCCCGTCCCACAGGCAGTCGCCGGGTGTGTGCTCCATGGTCTCAATGGTCTGATGCCGGGACATGAGCAGATCCTGTCTGCCGAGAAATTTATATTTGTTGATCTCCACGGGCCCGTCCCAGCCGAAGTTGTCGAACCCGCAGAAGTCGGCCCCGCCCTGTGCGTCCTGTCGCTCGGTGGTTGAGCGGCGTCTTATCCGCCTGATGGAGGGCATCCAGAACCATGAGTCATAGGGCTTCTCCCAGTCCTGATACTGGACTTCCATGATCCTCAGGTTCCTGGTCTCGGGAGGCGCAAGCTGGTGCATCTGGAAGGTCTTCCAGATTCTTTTCGGGTTATCCTCGGGCGGAACCTGCGGGACCGGTGGTGTATCGTGTCGTCCCTGCCAGTACATGTAGTTATTGTTGATCTTGACGTTCATATCATACTTCAGGCGCCCGTCCACAATGTAGCCCCGCTCATCTGTCGCTATGCCGTCACTTACGGTATTGACCTTGAAGTTCCAGGCCATCTCCAGGGCATTGTTTTTTGTTTCGGGAAACGGCACGCCGCTTACCCAGTTCACCAGTACATCTTTCTGATTTATTTTTGCCTTGTTGATATTCTCTTTTGTGTATTTGTTCTTACCCGGTGAATATGGCCTGTACGCATAGGGTATGACGGTAAACCAGCTTTCTCCCCACCGCTCGGTGTCCTTCATTAGGTTATAATAACTTTCCGGCAGGTACTGCTTTACCTGGTCCACGTTTGAGCTGTCGATCTTTTTTCCCGCCCAGGTCTTCTCCCATGCCCGCACCTTCTCAAGCTCCTGGGGCGTAAAGGACCCGATGGGGTATTCGGCTTCCGCTGCATACGCCCAGGACCCCATGAGCAAAAGTGCTGCGATACTGCATACTGTTATTACTCTTCGTTTCATGTGAATCCCCCTTATGTCGTTAGAATTCATAGTTTACTTCAAAGGTGAAGAAATCCTTGTCGTTTATGCCGTGATACAGGTCAAAGTAGTTCATGTAGCGCAGTATGAAGGTCCAGCTGAACTGGGGCTTGAACGATATGGCAGGCGCCCAGTAGCCGCCTCCCTGGGTGGCATAGTAGGCAGCGTATATTGCAGGTATGAGCCGCGCGTTCCATGCCTCGTAATACAGCGTCTGGGTGATCATGCACCAGTGGTGCCCCTTCACACGGTAGGTAAGGTACGGGTAGATGAAGCGATTCCTCTGGTTTTCACTCACCCACTCGCAGAATATCTGGCTGGTCCAGTTAAGCATCTCGTTTCTATACCACGGTGTCAGGCCCGGCACGAATACCTTGGTCTTCCACTCCACCGCAATGGCAAACCGGTCATACTCCGCGATGGTGTTGTTCATGCCGTCAAGCTGGGTGCAGTCCTTGTTCAGGTCATAGATCGCCTCAACGCTCAGCACCGACCCGCTCATGGTCAGCGTCGTTCCCGGAATTATAGGGATGGTTCTGTCAACGGGACGGTTAAAGGTGAAGGCAAAGGAATTGTACCACTTGAAGTCCTTCACGTGCTCGGCGCGTCCGCCGAATACCGTGGGAAGCTGGCCAGCAACGGCCTTGCCCGTTCTGAACACAGCAATGTCGTCCCGGTGGTGCAGGTACTGCAGGGTCCAGTCAAAGCCCTTCCAGTAGCCCCGCACCCTGAAGCCGAACTCGGGCTTGCTCCACGTCTTTGGGCTGTCCCGGTAGTCCGGCTTGAACAGCTCGTTGGGGTACGTCATGGCGTTGGTCGACGGCGGGTGTGACAGGTGGTAGCCGGCCGGCCAGTTCCGGTTGGGCACGAACTCGGGTATAACGAGGAACTCGAAGTTCATGTCCATGGGCAGGTCCCGGGGGGTCAGGTACAGCCTGAGCATCCACAGGCCCCGCTTCAGCTCCGCAAAGTCGGGGTAGGCCGGGTTCAGCATGCCCCGCAGATCAACCGGGTTCACGATGTCCGCCATGCGCTCGAATCCCAGATCGCCCCAGGACACGATCTGCTTTCCTACCCGGATCTGGTAGAGATCGGTGCTGTACTCAAGGTACAGCTCACGGCAGATATCACGGAAGGTCTCGTATGATTTGAGCTCTTCAATGGTGCGCGACGAGTTGCCGCCCCAGTCGCGCAGGTAGCTCTTGTAGCCCGAGTCGAACTCGTGGGCATAGTCGTAAAAGTTCTTCCACACGCTGTACAGCTTGAGGGTGTCCATGTTTTCGCCTTCCCACATGTTCCACATCACCTCAAGCTTCAGGCCCGTCCGCGCGTTGAAAAAATCATAATCGTGCACTTCATCATGGATGTTGTCCCTGGCACGCCACAGAAGCTGCTGGGTAATCTTGCCGTGCACCACCACCTTGCCGTCAAACAGCTCAAAGGCCTCGACGTTCTGGACCGGTGACAGCAGCAGCGCGGCTGCAATCAACATACATACTGCTAAAACAATGCGTCGTATCATTTCGTAGTCCTCCCCCTAGTTGATTAACTAGTATGAAATATATTTCCTGATTTTATGTAAATCCTCAAACAAAAGGAGATAAAAAAATTATATATTTATAAAATACTATAAATAAAGTATATATAACTTATTATAATTAATTACAGCTTAAAGAGATAAAAATCAATAGTTCATAGATGTATTAAAATACATATATCATAACTCATGAAGAAAAGTAAATAAAAATATATCTCTTTTTCTCACCAGTTAATACGATTCGTATCACTGCATGAACACATTCCGCGATGATACTCTGCGGTAAATAGATTGTAAATTATGCACTGCTATAGTAGATTGTTTCAAGTCGTCGATACGTTAACTTTGTGTATTCTTGTACAGCAACATTGTCATTGCGAGTCCTGCTAAAGCGGGACGAAGCAATCTCTTACCTGTCCATAACCGATTGACGGGATTGCTTCGTCGTTCCGCCCTAACGGGCCTTCTCGCAATGACTCTATTGGAGATTTTTTTAAAAAGCGTATCACTCACATTTTCATGCTGATGCCATGGACACAAAAGACCGTGCGGACAATCTTGAAGAAATCCTTCGCCTGCTGGAAAAACCGCTCAGGTTTGCTTCAAAAAACAACTTTTCCGCCCTCCACGCCGTAAAGGGTCTTGACAGCCTGATACCCTCTCTTGCCCGTAAAGCACGTATGTATACCGATGATCACAACAACCACGATCTGCTCACCGGTATTGCCCATGACTTTTCCGGATTTCAGGCAGTGGGACAGGAGGAACAAAAAAATATTATCCGTTCAACACTTTCCCGCCTGGAAAAACTGGTGGTAAATCCCACAGCCCGCAGGGGCTACCCTTTTTCCGATTCGCATTATATTCTCAACAAATCCATTCAGGAGGTAAAAGGAATCGGCCCTAAACTCTGTGAGGCATTCGAGCGCAAAAATATCACAACAATTGAAGACCTTATCTACTTCCTGCCCCGGACCTACATCGACAGAAGATCTATTCGGAAAATCGCATCGATACAGCCGGGCATGGATGTAACCATAGCCGGCAAAATCATATCCGCCGGGACAGTACAGATCGGGAGAAGAAAGAAGCTGTTCGAGGTCCTGATCAACGACGGCACCCAGACACTGTCGGCAAAATGGTTCACCTTCAATGCGGCCTATCTGAATATGATGAAAAAGAAATTTTCTTCAGGCCGGGAGGTTATGGTTTCCGGTCCGGTTTCGGAATTCCGTTTCAACAAGGAGATGCACCATCCTGAAATAGATCTTCTCGGCAATGAGGATTCAATAGAATCACGGCTGAAAATAGAACCCGTATATCCCCTTACCGAAGGCGTCCATCAGAAAACGATCCGGAAAATCATGCAGCACGTTGTGGGCAGATATATTGATTGTATCCCGGATATCCTTCCCCGGGCCATAGCCTCGGCAAACAGACTGGTTCCCATACAAACGGCATTTAAAAAAGTCCATTTCCCCGACACCGATGATGATGTTCCCCGGCTCATAAGCATGCAGTCAGCATACCATCGGAGGATCGTGTTTGATGAGTTCTTCCAGCTTCAGGTCGTCCTGGCGTTGAAAAAAAAGGGGGTCTCCATTGAACAAGGCATTTCCTTTTCCATAGATGAAAAAGAACTATCCGGATATGTCTCATCGCTGCCCTTTACCCTCACCGGGGCCCAGTCAAAATCACTCAGCGATATACTGACTGATATGCAGAAATCATGTCCCATGAACCGACTTGTCCAGGGCGATGTTGGAAGCGGAAAGACCGTTGTGGCGTTTCTTGCCGCCCGTGCCGCAATCGCAGACGGGTTCCAGGCCGCTTTCATGGCACCCACGGAAATTCTTGCCGAACAGCACTACGCCACCATTCAAAACCTGTGCCGCGGGACAACCATAACCCCTGCCCTTTTAACAAGCAGTCAGACAAAACCTGAGCGGGAGGCCTCTCTTTCATCGATCAGAAGCGCCGGCGCCCAGCTTGTTATAGGAACACACGCCCTTATCCAGGAGGGCGTTGATTTTCACCGGCTCGGTCTCGCGGTGATTGATGAGCAGCACAAGTTCGGCGTCATGCAGCGCGCAGAGATCAAGCGCAAGGGCACTAATCCGGACATTCTTGTCATGACGGCAACCCCGATTCCCCGCACCCTGGGCCTGACCGTCTACGGAGATCTTGACGTATCCATTATCGACGAACTGCCGCCCGGCAGGAAGCCTGTGGTAACGGACGTTTTCCACGAAAACAAAAGGGACAGGGTCTACGAAATTGTCCGCGAGGAGCTTCAGAAAAACAATCAGACCTTTATCGTGTATCCCCTGGTCGAGGAGTCTGAAAAGCTCGATCTCATGGATGCTACAAAGATGGCGGCCCACCTTCAGCAGGATGTTTTCCCCGAGTACCGCGTCGGCCTTGTACACGGCAAGATGCCCGCTCATGATAAGGACGATATAATGCGGCAGTTCCAGTCCGGGGCCGTTCACATCCTAGTGGCAACAACGGTCATAGAAGTCGGTATCGACGTTCCCAACGCATCCCTCATGATTATTGAGCACGCAGAACGCTTCGGCCTTTCTCAGCTGCACCAGCTTCGCGGCCGCGTTGGCAGGGGAACCGCAGATTCCCGGTGTATTCTCCTGGCGCAGTACAAAAAATCAGACGAGGCACGGCAGCGCCTGGCGGTAATGAAAAAGACAAACGACGGGTTTAAGATTGCGGAAGAGGATTTCAATATCCGCGGGCCGGGAGACATTATGGGCACACGCCAGTCAGGGCTTCCTGATTTTCGTATTGCCCACATCGGTCGTGACATTAAAATTCTGGTTGAAGCACGAAAGGCGGCTTTCGCCCTGGTCGACCGGGACCCTGAGCTTCGCGGCCCTGAACATCAGCTTCTCAAACAGGTCATTCTTGACCGGTGGCGGGGCAGGTTTGAACTTGCCGGCGTGGGGTAATCAGTACTCAATATTTTCCGACTTGCCCGTGTCCATCATGCTTTCAAAACGTTTTTTACCCCGCTTGGCGGCCTTTTTTGACAGCTCTTTAACCTCCTGTCGTGTCTGGTCGGACACCTTTCCGCCGAGAGAGCCGAGCAGTCGCTTTTCGGCATTTGAAGCAAGTCCGTCCTCTTTGGGCCCTGCCATGTACCGAACCTTCGACACAAGCTTCTTTACCTTTGTGCTTCCGCACTCAGAGCACGTTGGTGTGAATTTCTCGGACGCTTTAAGAACAACGAAGTCAAACACCGTGTTGCATTCCAAACATTGATATTCATAAATGGGCATTGTAAAAACCTCTAACGCATAGGGTTATACGTACCAAACGAACCGCCTGTTTCGGCAATCATATGGAAACGCCGCCCGCGGGTATAGCGTGCTCGTCGGGCATGTTCTTTTGTAGCTCAGTTCTAAATTTTTTCAACTGTTTTTTATAATAGGACAAATTTTTGGGCTTTTTGGCTATTGCCCGCTCAATCGTTTCTACGGCCTTTGCAAAATGCCTGTTGACGAAATAGCTTTCAGCAAGGGTGTCGAGTATGTGGGCCTTTGGCCTCAGCTGTGCTGCCATCCGTGACAGCTTAAGGGCCTCCCGGGGGTTGCGCATTGTTTTGTCCGCTGCCGTGGCATAAAGCCATGCAAGATTATTGAGGGCTTCAGGCTCATACGGGGTCAGTGTCAAGGTTATCAGGTAGTGTTTCTCAGCCCCCTTGAAGAGCTTTTTTTCAAAAAATATATTTGCCAGCTGAAAGTGCAGTATCGGATTTTCAGGTTCATGAGCGATCCGTTTTTCAATCACTTTTTGGACAAGATTCATCTCTGAATCTTCCATTACATCGTCGCCCCACCCATAAAAAAGGCCGCCGGCCACAAGCAGCGCCAGTATATATGCCGCAACCATCCGGATGACTTTTCTGTCATGCTTTTCCACCAGCCCCGGATCATGTTCACAATCTTCCAGAAACGTTATCCTTTCCTGTATGCTGAAATGATGCCAGTTCGGGGCGGTTCTGCTGTGAGACCCTACCGATGCGATCTTGTCAAGAGCGCCGATGATACCGGTATTTTCCCCCTTGAGCTTTATTGCATAGGTATCGGCCTGGCGTTCGAAATTCCGTGAAAATGCGCCGAACAGGAACCTGAAATAGATGAGCAGAAATGTTATAAGCACCAGGGTCGGCACAATATAGAAACCTGCTTTAAGGGTCCCGTCCTCTTGCATGAGAAGGCTGAAAAACAGGTCCTGGGACAGTGTCGCGAGATAAATAATCTTGAAAAAAGCATAGGCAAAAACCACATACCCTAAAATAAAGAGTAAATAAAAAATCATATGCCTGCTTTTTATATGACCTATTTCATGCGCGACAACCGACTCTATCTCTTCGTCATCCAGAATCTCAATAAGCGTAGGACTGATCAGTAAATATCTGAATCGTTGTATAAATCCCAGCACTCCGGCAGTCACCAGCTTCCCGTCAAACAAGTTCCATAAAAGAATGTCTTTAAAGGCAAACCGCGAACGGCTGCAAAAATCCTCAAGCCCCTGTCTCAACGCGGTATTCTCCAGGGGCCTGCAGTTCCAGAGTCTCACCAGCATCCACGGGAAAAAGCACGCGATTATACACAAGAACAATGCGAAAAGACCATACGATGCATAGGTATTACGGGTCAGCGTTTCAAAAAGGGACCGCGGCAAAAATTTCATCAGATCCAGCACAAGAGAAAATATAAGCCAGGGAACAATAATGGGCACATTTAAACGCAAGTGTGAAAGTATATACCTTTTGCGTGTTGCCGTTGCGTCATAGAATCTTCTATAGGAAGGAAAAGCGCTGGTCCATATAATGCCTAACAGGGTAACAAAACAGACAATACCGGTGCAATTTAAAACAAATTCACTCAATGCAATAAACGGTATGGCAAGCACATGATATTTGAAATCAAAAAAATATATAAAAAGCCCGTATATAACAATAGCAATAAGCGTGCAGGTGTTTATAAGGCGGGCATGGAGCGTTGAAAAAATCTCGGTATGCACCGGGATATCAACATATTTTTTATAGAAGCGCGCGAACGCACCTTTGCAGAAAAGGAAAAAGAGAATATGGGCTCCACCGATAAACAATACATCTTCCCATAGGGAAAACTGTGGTGTTCCCTGGGGCTCATAAAATGAAAAAAGAGAGATTATAAAGATAAAGTAAAAAATATTTTTATACACAGCAGCTCGGTAAGAAAAAGATTTCATGAGGGCAGCCGTCTCCTGCCCTCATGTATAAAAAAACATACCTCATTACGGCAGCATGGTACGCCCGACGCAGCCTTCCGGGGCATCACGGGTGTCGTGTCCCAAGAACACATTCAAGGACCTGCCCCGCAGCACGCTGCGGGTATCACAGGCTGTTATCGTCGGGTCTGGTGAAGCGTAAGCGAACATCCCGTTATCGGGGACCGGACGGTCCATGGATTCCCACTTTGGCCGTTAACCCCGCGCACGTTTCTAAGAATTCACCGCTGAGCTGGTATAAACAGCGCTGCCTGCTATATCGCTATATATTTCGCTATAATGCGCTCCTGATCAGGGGGCAATTTTTCATGCTTTGCTTTTTCAAATATAACATCTGCAATCTTGAGCGCGGCAAAATAATCCTCGGCCACTTTTTCTCTGCGCTCCTCAACGGAAAGGTCCTTATACTCGGGAACATTAAACGAGGCGTAAAAAGCTATCTGTAAGGTTGCGGCAATTTGTGGGATTTGTCTGTGTGGCATGGCATACCTCCTTTTTATTTTTTATGTGCGTTCATGTGAGATTGCTTCGTTACGCGCAAAGGCTGTTTCTGCGACTTCTGAATGGACCGTCTTTTTTTCATCGCTGCACCAAAACCGAACTCACATACTGGGCATCGACGGTTTTCTGTGCTATCAGGCCGCAAAATTCTTCCTCAAGCCTGTTAATGCATGTGTCGACAAACGTCCCAAGCGCTTTTTTCCTGAGCTCATCGAACGGTTTATGACTGCATATCCAGTCATAAGCAGCGGCACGAAAGTCCCGGGGTATGTGATATGCTTCACGGTCGGCACCCTTCACAAATACCCTGTCGATAAAACCCGTCAGCTCCTGCACCGTCAGGGGACACCATGCCGTTTTTTTGTAAAGAATGTGATGCGCAAGTATCGTGGTAAACACCGCTGCCGCCTTTATCTCTTGTGGACTGCCGAGCCACGTCTGCTGCAGGCAGTGTGTTGCCAAATCCTCCCAGTCCAGGTCAAAAACATCAAACAGCAGTTCATCAACGCTCTGCATACCATCAACCGCACGCCCGGTCGCTTTTACTTCCTCAAGCGTCTCAAAGTCCCTGTACACCAGCCTTCCCTCGGTCAGAAGCCCGGTATAATACAGCGGCCTGCGCCTGGAAAGCCCGTACAGCACATCCGACCAGGGGGTGTCGAAAAATGAGGGCAGAGACTCCCTATCTTTAAAGATAGCTTTTTTAACACGATTTTTCAAATCGAATACTTTGCGGCAGCCGACCCGAAACAGTGTTGCGGGATGGATTTTTTCAAGAAAAACAAGTGCCCTTTCTTCATTTCGGCCGCTTATATGCTCAAGCCCGATATTTACATACCCCTGTGCCTTTGTTACCGCCAATTCCATGTTTTTTATTTCATTAATTTCAAGACAGTCTGCCATAATAATTTTATTTGCCAGAGCAACCAAATGCTGCTGCACATCGGCAAGGACCCGAGGATTGTTTATCCGGTCGATGCAGGACAAAAGAAAGAGCGTGCCTTTTTTGCCAACGAGGGCATACCTGAGAGTATGCGCCGGTGTATCATCCCGTGTGTGCACCGCATCTCTATCTGCAAAGTCTTCCCCTGCCAAAGCTTCGATTTCCGCTTCGTTAAGATACTGGTATATCTCAAGGGCTTCTTCCAGTTCGGGGAACCCGCTCTCTGCTATTCTTCTTTGTCGAATCTGGAATGCCTCCTCCTCTGTTTCTGGCTGGAACTCCCATATCAATCCATCGGCTATCTGATAAAACAGCTTGCTGTTGTTCTGATACACGACATGTAACAGGGGCACGCTTACCAGGCGGGCATCATTGTCTCTGAAATGGAAATAGTATACATTATCAAAGCTATAGGGCGGCATGCTGTCGTATTCTTCAGATATGTCCGTCTCCTCCTCTATCTTGCTCACGCTGAGGAGCGTTTTGAAAGCGGAGATGATAAGCCGTTCATCTGTTTGAAAAAACCAGTCGAGTACTTTTTCCTCATTGAGTTTACCCAGTATCTTCAGCCACGCTTCAATCTGCTTACCGTCAAGCCGGTCTTTCTTCCAGCAGTCCAGATCGATCATGTACGCAAACTGTTCATAAGTCGTCTTTGACAGCAGGGGAAGCGCATCAAGAGGCCCGATCTCCTTAACGGTCCAGAATATTTCTTCCCGGGGAAGGGCCTGGACAAGTTCCTGCGCATTTCGTGCCATGAGAATGATGTTCATCCTCTTTTTCCAGGGAGCACCCATGACAAGCTCGGTTTGCTTTTTCAGCGGCATTCTGTTGAAGAGTTTTTCCGACTCAGCAGGATCGAGCCGGAGCAGCGCTTCAGGCGTCAAATTTTTTCTATACAGATCTATATCAACTATTTTTTTTGTCATGTCGCACTACTGTCGGTTACTAATGATTCTCACGTGAAGCAGGATGCCTTAAGAGCCCCCCAACGAGGAGCTTACAAAAACCCTAACAGAATTCACTGCTCTCTGTTTTTTAAAACCTTTTAACGTTGAATCATTACGGTTTTTTCAGTGAAAAACTACTTATGTTCGAGCAGCAGGTTTTTACCCTTTCGTCAGCTGCTCCGAACGCCGTCAGGCCGCCGGGGAACATGCGGCTGCCTCGTTACATATAGCCCTCTTTCGTGTACCATCGGACCGTCTTTTCAACTATTTGCTGTAACGGCGTCTGCGGCAGGCCCAGCTCTGAACGGGCCCTGGAAAAATCAACGCGCTTTTTCATACCCAGGGACTTAATATTGCTCGGGGTGGCAACCGGCTCACGATGGGTAATAGCGTCTGCAACAGCCGTAATGGCGTATGCCCAGGCAAGGGCAAGAAACCGTGGAACAGCAAATCTCGGCGGTTTCACCCCGCCCGCTTCGGCAATCACGGTAAAAAGATCCCTCATGGTAACAAAATTGCCGATAGTGCCGAGGTTATAACTTTCGCCTTCTTTCCCTTTCTCCATTGCAAGGACATGGCCTTCCGCAACATCATCCACATCAACAACATCAATGCCGCCGTCAAAATATGACGGCATTCTCCCCGCTATGACGTCCAGAACCATCTTGCCCGACGGGGTTGGATAGATATCGCCCTCTCCCATGACCAACGCAGGCCGCACAACAACAACCGGGAGCCCTCTGCGTGAACATTCAAAGGCAACCTTTTCCGATTCATATTTTGAGACCTCATAGGGGACGTTCAGATGGTAAAGATTAAACGGCACGTTTTCATCAGACGGTTTGCCGTCATCCCGCACGCCCAGGGCGGCTATTGAGCTTGTGTGCACGACCTTTTCAACCCCGGTTTTCATGGCGGCCTCAAGGACATTCCGGGTCCCTTCAACATTTATTTTGCGTAACAAATCATAATCGCGCATCCAGGTTCTGTACAGCCCTGCAACATGATAGACCTGTGAGCACCCTTCCATGGCATTCTTAATCTTCTCCGGTTCAGTAATATCTGCCTGCACTTCCTCAAGGGGCAATCCCTTTATATTGCTCCTGTTGCTTTCCTGCCGGACGGTTATGCGAACAGCGTGACCTTGAGCAAGCAGCTTTTTCACCAGTGCAGAACCGACAAACCCCGTTGCCCCGGTAACCAGTATTTTTTTCAACGTTCCTCCTTATGCTTACATGTTTGACAGTTCTTTAAAACGGGATATTTTCCCATAAAAATGAATAATTCCATCTATACCAAAAAAGCAATCCTCTGTGTATGATAGTACACGGCTGTAACAGTGTACCATATAACAGGGGACATTACTACAGGCGCACTACGACAATATCGTTTATGCACCACACATTTGTTTGCGGGGAAAGCAGATCCTGCAGTTTACCGTGATTTCGTTGGATATGTACCGTTTAGCTTACGATCCCTGGTTATACACGATTGGTTGCGGTAACTGCCATACAGCAACGCACACACGACGTATACTATGGAAGGCAGAGCCAAGGTATATGGTTCAAAAATCCGCTTCTGTTAAAAATCGCACACGTTCTGTACATAACGGCAGCAGAACTGGCCCGGATCATTTTCATGTGTCCGGTATAGGTGTTGCTGTTTTTCTGCTTTTACTATCTATCCCATCATATGCAAAAACTCAAGCACATTCTCTCTGGGAAGAACTCGGGTTATACGGGGGCCAGATACATGCCGTGGCTGTCGACCCGTTTGCCACTGATACGGTCTATGCCGGCAGCTGGATGGGTGACGGGCTGTTTAAATCGACAAACGCCGGTACAACATGGACCTCCATTGAATGGTTTAGAAATGTTCCCGTGTTTGATATTGCCGTTGATCCCGACGACCCCGCAACCATCTGGGTCGCAAACAGCACCTGCGTTGATGTCTCCCATGATGCCGGGATCACCTGGAAGACCTTTTACTTTGCGGCAGCACAGGCACGTTTCTGCTACGCGCTGGCGATCGATTCATCACCGGAGGCATACAGCACCGTATACGTGGGCACCGGCGGTCCGCATATCACCGATACGGGCGGAACAATATTTTACACAACGGATTCCGGCAGGCACTGGATACAGGAAGATTTTAAAGCTGCCTATAACGTCCATGATATAAAGATAAACACCCAGACACCGGGTGAGCTGTGGTGCGCGAGCACGACGTATGATGTCTCAAACAACGGGATGGTATACGTGCGCCCCGGACCGGATGAACAATGGTACTGTCTTCCGGCACGTCCGAATTGCTATACCAATGAAGTCGCAATCCACCCGGAGGCCCCCCTGACTGTTTTTGCCTGCAATCAATACGGTGTTCTGCGAAAATCAAACGGCCCGGAAACCGGCGGATGGCACTGGGCGCTGCAGTGCGGCGGATGTGTGTGTGAATCATTATGCCTGCCCGCCTGCAATCCCGACATCCTTTACGCTGGTTTCCCGTATCACGTTGCAAAAAGCACTGATACGGGCAGTACATGGCAGCACGTATCTGCTGTGGAAAGTCAATTCATCTGCATGAAAGCGGATCCCGCAAACCATGACATAGTTTACGGCGGCAGTCTCAACAGAGGGCTGTTCAAAACAGAAGACGGCGGTTTTACATGGAACATGAACAACGCCGGCATTAAAGCAAATACGGTCTATGCCGTTGACACATCATCACGCTCCGCGTCAAGCATACTCTGCGGGACCCTGGCCGGAGTCTATGTCTCTTCCGACAGCAAAACGTGGCGGCTGATACATGATTCCCCTTCAGAGGCCCTTTCCTTCCACCCGGACGACTCCCGGGTCCTGTATGCCGGTTTTACCTGGGAGATCGGGAAAAGCTCTGACGGCGGGAGGTCATGGCACTATAGAACCATGGACGGAAACAAAGAGATACACGGGATAAGCGCCATGGCTGTGCGCGGCGATAAACCGTGCCGCACCACTGTTTTGGCGGCAGTTCAGTACTACACCGACAACCGCGGAGAAATTATTGAAATAACCGACAACGACACTGATTTCAGCACGGCCTCCTACCGGTCTGTTTTTCAGTGCGCCGTTCCTGTCAATGCCGTCGCATTTTCTCCCGACGACGCTGCCATATTCGCGGGAACAGGAAGCTTCTACAGCCCGGTGGCTCCCGGAGGGCTGTATGTCAGCACTGATCAGGGTGTAAGCTGGTCGGCCGCATCCCTTGAGCAGTCTGTTGTAAACAGCATCTCAATATCCCCCGCGGCCCCCTCTACCGTCTATGCGGCCTGCGGAGGGAGCGATGGGACCCATGCCGGTATCTACGTAAGCACCGACGGGGGAAGTTCATGGGAGGAAAAAACCGGAGGGCTGCCCGACAGCTGCACAGCCACGGAAATACACGCAGACAGCAAACACAAAAATGTTGTCTATGCTGCCGTATATGATGTCGGCAAGGATACCAGCGGCGTCTATGTCAGCCTCGACAATGGAGGCTACTGGAGCATGCTAGGCCTTTCGGATCACTTCTTGTATACCCTCGGCAGCTGTACACCTGAACCGCATCAGCGCCCAGCCGGTGGGGATTCCTCACGTGAGCCTGTTGTTAACGAATGTACAATCCCGGCAGGCACCGTGCTTGCCGGTACATCCTGCGGCCTTTACAGCGCGTCAACAGCAGGATTCGGCATTATACGGGGGCTGGTAACATCTGAAGAAACCCGCAATCCTGTTCACGGAGCCCTTATAACAACACAGCTCGGCGCTGCCTGCAAGAGCAGTGACGGCTATTTTTTCCTTCTTGTTCCGTCAGGAACGCATACCATAAAAATACATGCAGCGGATTTTTATTCAAAGACCATTGCCGGGATACGGGTTACAGCGGGTGAAGCCTCGAAAACAGCCATTGCCCTGAGGCCGTTATATGAGGGGGAACATACCAGCACCGATAATGCAACCGACGGGTGTGCCGCGGCTGCCCTGCTCGCCGATACCGGCTACGGCAACCACGTCCCTTTGCTGCGACGGTTCCGTGACACCGTGCTGAAAAACAGCACGTTCGGGCGGCAGCTTATCATGCTGTATTACGCACGGGGAATGGAAATGGTCGACAGTATCCAAAAAAATCCTTTACTCAAAGCATCGTGTATAAAACTTCTGGAAACGGCAATTCCCTTTCTTTGCCGGGCAACCACCCGAAAGAATACACACATACCCTGCAGCCTGCTGCAGGAAACCTGCACATTCATATCAGACCTGGAGGGCTGTTGCTCACAGCAGCTGCGGCAACAGCTGCAACGTCTTCGCCGGGACGTTAAAAGGCAGCAGAGTATACTACCGCAATAAGCTCACCTGCTTTATCGCCTAGTGTTTTTACGAAAATGTGCTTCTAACGGCATCGGACCGCACGCCGTGGGACCCGGTGTATAAATTTTCACAAAAACCTTCTTTTTTTTACCTTGCCCAGCCGTCTATTCTTATTATATATAGTAGTAACAATGCATATCGTAATAATCCTATTCCACAAAAGGAGCGAACAATGAGGTGGTGTATACGAACAGCCATTACCCTTTGCCTGATATGTCTTTTCTGCAGTGCCCATGCCCAGGATTCTCTCTGGGAGGACCTTGGTCTTTATGGGGGCCAGATGAATGCAATTGCCGTGGCTCCTGATGATCCCTCGATCCTTTATGCCGGCAGCTGGATGGGCGACGGGCTGTTCAAATCAACGGATTCAGGAAAGACCTGGTCGACGATATCCGGTTTTAGAAACTATGAGGTATATGATATAGAAATTGATCCCCATGACTCGCTGACCATATGGGTTGCCAACAGCTATTACGTCGATGTCAGCCGTGACGGGGGCCTGACATGGGACACGCTCACGTTTGCTGCTGAAGAAGACCGGTTCTGCTTTGCCGTTGCCGTTGACCCCCATGACGCAACAGGGCAGACCATATACTGCGGCACCGGGGGCCCCGGAGGAACCAATGAATTCGGTGAAATATTTATTACACGCAACGGTGGTGAATCCTGGGAAAACATGGAGTTCGTAACCGACGGCAATACCTGGTACAACTTCTGGGACATCAATTTCAATCCCAACCAGCCCGGCGAGGTTTGGGTGGCAAACAGGCAGTCCCAGATTTCCCCGAATGGCCACATCTATGTGACGCCGGACAAGGGTAAAACGTGGTACTTCTGGACCAACGGGGTATATGGTAAGGACGTCATATCGTTCGGCTATATCGATGAAGTTCTGGTCCATCCCACGGATTCCCAGCTGGTCTATTTGAGCAGCGAGAACGGTATTGCGCGAAAATTCGACGGTTCCAGCATTGAAGAGGGCGCGTGGTGGTACTGGACCGACGTGGAAAGCGGGTGCAGGGCAATGTGCATCCCCCCTTCAGCGCCCGACACTATCTATGCCGGTCTCCTCGATGTGCTGGCGAAAAGCACTGATGCCGGTGATACCTGGAACTTTTTCGACATAGACGGGGACTTCCTGTCATTGTCTGCTGCACCTGATGATTCCGAATTGCTTTTCGGCGGCGATGTCAACAGCGGTGTTTCTACCTCAACCGACGGCGGCATGAGCTGGGCCGACATCAACCAGGGCATCAGGGCAAATACTATCTACGATACGTCGCTGTCCCCGACCGATTCGTCATCGATTCTCTGCGCCACCCTTTCCGGCGTGTACAAGCGTTCCGGAACCGACCAGTGGCAGCTGATCAACGATTCAATTCCCCAGGCGGTCTCCTATCATCCTCAAAATCCCGACATTATCTACGGCGGTTTTGACTGGAAAATTAAAAAAAGTATCGATGGCGGCGACTCGTGGTTATATATAGATGTGTCGGATGCCGAAGATGCCCACAGGGTTTCCTCCTTTGCTATTGTTCCCCAAACGCCGACCTCCGATACTGTTTTCGCGGGCATATCATACAGCCTGGGCAACAAGGGAGAGGTGCTTAAAATAACCGGATGGGAATACGACACGTTTGAAAGCTCAAAGATAGTGTTTACCGCGTCAACGCCGGTCAATGCCGTTGCGGTCAATCCCCAGGATGAAAATACTCTTTTTGTCGGGACCGGGAGCTTTTACGCACCGGTTTCCCCCGGCGCGCTCTCTATAAGCACCGACGGCGGGAAGAAATGGTCGGCGGCGATTCCGGATGTCGTCGTAAACAGTATTGCAATAGCACCGTCGGACCCGAACATACTGTATGTAGGCTGCGGGGCAAGTAACGCGTCGGGGTCCGGGATTTACAAATCAACCGACGGCGGGACAACCTGGACGGAAAAGATCCACGGGCTGCCGACCTATATCAGCGTATCCGATATCAAGGTAGACAGCTCAGACAGCGCCGTCGTGTATGCCGCCCTGTATTATGCTTCTTCGCCCTATGATACGCCCATGGGCGGCGTGTATACATCACTTGACGGAGGGAATTTCTGGACCCAGGTCGGCCTTTCCGACTACAGGCTTCTTGATGTAAACAGCTATATGCCCGAAGGAGTACGAAGCGCACGCACGGTAACCACACGCCAGGGAACTGTTTCCATTCCCGCCAGCACGGTGGTTGCCGGAACCTCAAGCGGGCTCTACAGCTCGCAAACCTCGGGAACAGGGGTAATCCTCGGTGAAATAACGTCCTTTGCAACCGGCGATTACATACACAGGGCACAGGTTTCGACAAACACCGGCTCCAACTGCCTGTCCGATGAAGGATATTACATGCTTCTGGTTCCCTCCGGGGCCCACACACTGCGCATTCAGTCTGATCAGTACGGCACTGCCACGTCGAGCGTTACGGTTTCGGCAGGCCGGTCTGTTGTCAAAAATATTCTCCTTACCGAGGGCGGTACAGACAACGGTACCTGCGCGGCCTCACAGCTTTTCCCGGGCCGGCACAACATAACCACGCTGGACATTCTCAGACGTGCCAGGGACACGGTGCTTACAAAGTCGCGCCTGGGCCATGAACTTACACGCAAATATTACGCGCTGGGAGGAGACGTGTTGAACGTGCTTGAGAGGAATCCCACTATTAAAAAACGTTCCAAACAGCTTATAAAAAAATATCTTCCTTTTATCAGACAAACGGTTTTGCAAAAACATGTCAAGGCACCGGCCTCACTGAAAAAGGATGCCCTCTCCTTCCTGCATGAGCTTGAACTGGCTTCTCCGGATGATCTCCGGGGAAAACTGAGACTGCTGAGGAGAAAAATTGCAGAAGAAAATCTTGAAAATATCTTTGCCCGGTAACAGAAATCGCGCATACCGGATCGTCAGGACATTCTTGTATGACCGGCATCCGTAATCGACACACGCATACGTAAATCCTAAAAGTCGGGGTCCGTATCATTGGGCATGGCAACGGTAAAACCGGCGCTTGACACCTCGGCAGCGGGAAGTACTTCCAGGTGATCAAACGGCGGTATTGCATCTGCCCATTCAGGGCGCCTTATTTCGTCATTTCCCACAAACCCATAGTCGGTTTCAAAGTAGCCGGGGTTGACGATCTGTATAACAAACAAAATTGATTCAAGAAAATTATTTCGCTCGCCGGATTCCTCTAAAATTTCCTTCACCGCCTCGATAGCGGTAAAAATATCGTCGGTGGATGATGATTCGGTAATCTGTATATCCGCCCCCCCCTGTTCAAGCACATAATTTATCACCTCCAGGGGCACATATTCATCTCCGGGGTCTTTGCGTACCCACTCCGCAATGGCCTCCCGGTATATATTTCCTATACTGTAGTTGTCAAACACTGTTTGAACTTCGCTGTTCATGGCCGGCACCAGCGCCAGGTCGACAGCGCCGTTGTCATCGTCAACCTGAACGGCTCCCCGATATATATAGTTGGCATGTACGTTTGTTTCCCCGGGAACATACTGGTTTTCATCATTTAAAACCCACATATAATATTCGTAAAAACCCGCGTCGGGATTGAGATCGACGCGCTCAAAATAGATGTTGGCGGAAATATAGAAGGTGGCGTTGTCCTGGCTGGCCTTCATCCAGAGCTTTTTCCCGATATTATAATCATCCCGGTATTCATCTATATCAGGATCGTCAAAATCAATGTTCATCATGCGCAGCTCCATTGTCTGTCCCAGCTCCGGGTCGGCGGTATCAAAGTCAAACCGGTATTCAGGTCTGTCGGCTGGATCAATCTGCTCGGCGCGTGTATAGATAGTTCCCTGATAGCGGTCTTCGTCCTTTGAAAAGGAAATATCCATTAATTTAAGCCACGTATCGGAAATCGAAATCCACTGCTCAAGGGTAAATGTATTATCCTGTTTCGTCATTCTGGCCTTTTGTGTTTCATTGTCAAAGGTCACCTCGACAATGCCGTCGTTATACAGCTTTCGCATTATGTTTTCGTTGCCGAAAATATTAGTATCAATCTGGTTTAAAAGCTCTTTCGTGAATTCAATGGCCATAGAGGCCATGGGATTAAACTCTTCCCGTACGGGGTTATAGATGTCCCGCAGGGACGCGAGTATAACACTTTCAACATCCGTCGTGTCCCGCAGTGCAGTGCGCAGCGCTCCTGCCTCCTGCTGGCTCTGGCGCGCGTTGACTGCCCGGGGAATTTCAATAATCGCTTTTTTGAGGCTAATTTCCTCTACAGGGTCATTTCTATTACGGCCGCACGAAAAAACCACTATCACTGCAAGCACAACAATGATGATTTCTTTACAATACGTTTTCATGATATTCCCTCCTCTATCAAATGTTCTCAAACGCGCTTAGCTTCTTTAGTCCTATATGCATAGGCAGTAAAAAAACTGCGATATTGAGTATCAAAACAAGCGAAAAATATGCATAAATTTGTATCAGCTGAAAACCGTGAAGTGGTATTCCGCTAAATTTTGACATTAACACAAAGTATACGGGCCGTGCCTCAATAATAACAATAAGCGCGATAAAAACAACTGATAATATCATGTACACAAGCCCGCCGAAACCTGTGGGTATCTGTGAAATATTTTCTACCCTGAACCGAGGATACACCGCCCCGCATCCTATGCTCAGGCTGGTAATGCCGAACGTCATAAAAAAAACGGTAACCGCTGACAGCAGCATCATAAAGCCGCCCACGTTCAGAAAATAGTTTGAACAGATAATAAGGATTTCAGCAAGCACGACGAGAAACAGAAAATTGACCCAGAACTTGGACCAGAGGAATCCTTTCAGTCCAAGGGGCGATGACTTTACGATCCAGAAAGATTCTCCCTCGAGACTGACCGCTGGATATGCGAAACGTACCGCAACCGCGCAGATGACAAACCCCGTGAGGCCGAGGTTGAGAAACGAAATAATGTTTTGAAGATACACGGTAGGCATCGGGTTTTTTTCCATGGGCAGCACGCTGATGTTGTACAGGTAGATAAGAACAATGGACCCCAGGATAAAGAGCTGAGACCACTGGGATGTGTCCCGGAAAAATGATCTGAGGTCCTTGTCGATAATTGCCCTGGCAGACCGGGGGAGCGGTGAAAGAACAACGGAGAATAACCGGTTGAATATGGGCTGCCTGGTGACTCTGAGCGTGCGCGCCTCCTGTGATTTTGACCACGTTTCAAAGTATACCCTGTTAAAAAACCAGTTCAGCAGCACCAGCAGGGCAAGCGCCGTGCTCCACAGAAGCAGTATATTAAAACCGAATTCACTGTCACTGCGCTGAAACAGCAGCGACGATAAAACATCACTTGCCCACTGGCTGGGCAGCAGCGGTGAGGTGGGTGCCCTGAGTGATGACAAATAATCGATAACCGTGAAAAAGGTATCAGGGTCGACAAGGCGCTCCGGCCGCAGCATCCTGAACAGAACATAAAACAGTATGATGAAAAAAATGGTTAAAATAAAAAGAACATCCTTGAGCCTTCGCGCGGGGAAAACCATAACCAGCGTTAGGGCGATCCCGCCCCCCAGTGCTCCGCATATAAATATGAACGGCAGAATGGTTCCCGGCAGCGCGAGATAATAATAGCCCGACTGGTCATAAATAATACCATAGGAAAAGAATACGGGCAGGCTGAACAGTATCACCATCCATGAACTGTTGAACACCGTTTCTATGACCTTGGAAAAGTACAGGTCACTGGGCTCAAAGGGCGATGATATGATAAGCTGCAGCTCTTCAGACATAAAGAATGTCGATATGGCGGTAATGACGTTGCTGAAAATGAGAATGGAAAAAAACGTAAGAAATACCATGGAAAGCAGCTTCGAGGCAAGAAAATCACCAAAGACATCGATGCCCTGAAAGTAGTGAAGCACACGGTAAAAAACAATGAATATTCCGGCCCAGAAGAGAAGTCCGAACACGACAAGCAGCAACAGCTTCGTATAGGAACCCTCGCCCTTAAACGTAATTCTGTTTTTTATCTGCAGCAGCTTGGGATATAAAAAATTTAACATGGCACGACTATGCTCTTGTAATCAGAACTATTGTCCTTGGAATCGCAGCGCTTCGATTACATCCTCCATATCCTCATCACCGGTAAGTTTGAAAAATATCGACTCAAGCCTTTTATCATCGCTTCCGGCTTTCTCTTTCAGCTCTTTCATGCTCCCCACGGCGATCACCTGGCCCTCCTGAATAATGCCGATCCTGTCGCACATCTCTTCGGCAATCTCAAGCGTGTGGGTCGACATAAAAACCGTGGTTCCGTTTTTGCACAGATTCTTGAAAATTCTTTTAACCAGTTTTGCGCCCCGGGGGTCGAGACCGACCATCGGCTCATCAACGATGAGCACCTTGGGATTATGAATAAGCGCAGATGCCATGACAATACGCTGCTTCATGCCATGGGAATAGCTTTCGATCAAGTCATCACCATAATCGGTTGTGTTGAACAGTGAAAAGAGCCGGTCGATCCTGGAATCAATGGCAGATGAAGCCAGCCCGTAAAGGTTCCCGACAAAACGCAGGAATTCCCTTCCGGTTAATTTGCCGTATAAAAAAGGCCTGTCGGGTATGAACCCGGTGATAAGCTTTGCTTCTCTGGGATTGGCGTAGACGTTCCAGCCATTGATGAAGGCCTGACCGTGCGTCGGTTTGACAAGCCCGGCCATCATCCGTATCGTGGTGGTCTTGCCGGCACCATTGGGCCCCAGAAAACCAAAAAGCTCACCCTCCCTGATGTTCAGATTTACCTTGTCTACTGCAAGCACCGACGTGTACCGTTTGGTTAGGTCTACAAGTCTAATCATGAATGCTCCAAAATCTCTATACCCAGTTTTCCCACAATACGCAGAACACTGAGCTGGTTTTCAAGGTCGCCTTCAATGAACCGGATATGGGTGACATCTGAAGGAAACTGGCCCAATGTGGGATCAACGCTTATCCATTGGTGAATAAAAACTTCAACCCATGCATGATAATAGAAACTCCCTTTCATGTACACAATGCCGGCGCAGAGCTTTGTCGGTATACCTGCCGCCCGACACAGTGCCGCAAGCAGAACAGCGTGTTCGTTGCAATCGCCCTGGCGGGTCCGCAAAACTTCAACCGCACTTGGCAGACTCAGCGTCGGTCTTTTTTCAATATTCTCGTATACCCATTTCGACAGCATCCTGGCAACCCTGTGCGCATCCGTTTCAGCTCCCCGTATCTCCGCCGCCAGGTGTACAATCTCCTCTGCTGTGCTCTGAATAAACGGTGTTGCCGCTAAAAAGATATTCATATCCTTTTTGCCGTAGGGTACGGCATATGCGCCCTGCTGTATCGGTCCTTCGGATCGGATCTCCACAATATCTTCGTAGCGGCGCTGCCTGCCGCCCTCAAGGCTGAAGCCGCCCGGCGTAATGTTTTTTAATCGAACCCGCAAAAACGACAATCCTTTTTCGGGCAGCGGTTTGTCGGGCGTCACCGCGGTAGCGGCAAGAATATCCACACGTTGCCCGGAACCAGCGGTTAGGGCTTCCTGCTGCGTCTCTTTGATCATCACAATCCCCATAGGGCTTTCTTCTTTGAGGGTCTCACCCTGATCATTGACCCATGCATACAGAACAACGCCCTGAAAGGTTTCCTTAATGCGATAGCACCTGTGGGTTTGTCCCTTGATACTGATCTCTTCGGTATCCTCAACTTCGATGTTGATTGTCCTGTTTGACATGGTAAGGGGATCAAAAAAGTTCCGGGTCAGTTTCGTGCCGGCGGCAAGACCATTTTTCAACACATAGAATTTAAGGGTGTTTGAAAGTACCGGCACATCATGAAGTTTAAAAATCCTGGTAGTACGCTTTCCGCCGGAAAAAATAAGCAGCTTCAGATCGCTGCCCTCAACATTGCCGTACGCAATAAAACTGACCACTCCCGATTTAATCCTGAAATTAAAATCTTTCAGGGTCAGGTCCCTGGCAGTGTTTGCGTTTATGCGGCTCTCAACTTTTTGGGGCATGCCCATAATGCTCATATCCATTACCAGGTCTTCGGATATCTGAAATCCGTCTTCGACTCTGGTTATCTGGGAATGGGCATACCCGATCTTTTCATTTTTGAGATACAGGCCTGCCCACTCTTCTCGTGTTTCCAGTGTGGGAGCAAAGTATTCCTTTTCAAGGCTCAGAGATGGTGAAACGAAAAAATGTTTCTTAACCAGAAGGCCCATCATTATCAGCCAGAAACAGACGATACTGATAGCGGCTATCCTTTTAACCCGCTTCATTAAGCAACGCTCCGATATGGTGTTTGCCTGCAGCAGACCGTGCAATACAAGGGCACGGCAATGTACCTGCCGGTTTCTTTACAGGTATAAAGTACCGGGGCTTTAAAAACAATAAAAAAAGCCCTGACAAATGTCTTTGCAGGGCCTTTTGGTTGTATGGTCGGGATATGAGCGGCAGACTATGAATTTGTTGTATCGCTTTCGATCTTATTTATTCGTTCCCTGAGTTCCTTACCGACCTTGAAAAAGGGTCGTCTTTTGGAAGGAATCTCAATCAGTTCCCCCGAACGCGGGTGGTTTCCCGTCCTTCCCTGGTATTCCCGAACCTTAAAGCTGCCAAAACCTCGTATCTCAATACCTTCCCCTTTGACGAGCGCATCTGCCATGCTGCCGAAAACAGTATTAACAGCTATTTCAGCAATTTTGGGGGGTATATCGGCCTCTTCTGCCAGTTTCTGAATAAGCTCGGACTTTACCATGATAACCTCATGTTTTAATATTGCCTTTAAGTAGATGAATTATTTAGGTTTTTTTTATAACCAATTGTAAATGTGATGTCAATTAAAAGTTGTAATAAAAAATATTATAATTTCTTTCCTTCTTTTTTTACTTTTTCAAAAAAACCCTGTAAAACATCAGCTGATTCTTCTGAATAAATGACGGCACTGATCTCATGGTTGCGTGCCAAAGCGCTGAACGTCCAGTTCGTACTGCCTATAATTACAATCTTTTTATCTATTATCAAGAGCTTTGTATGTGTTGTTACCGTGTCTTTGTCCACGAATACACAAATGCCCGCTTTTTTAAGAACAGTGCCGGCTTCGAGATTTCTTGTTGTTGTTCTTTCATTGTGCTTGTTTATTTCAAGAATGACGTCCACGGTAAGCCCTCGTTTTTTCGCCTCTATTAACGCGTCGATCAGCTGATTTGTGGCGCTGTCGGTATGTTTGTGATAGTAGCATGCTTCAAACATCATTACCTGAACAGAGTGACGGGCACCGTCAATGAGGCGTTTAACCGCGGAAAAATACTGCCTGTCTATGAGAAACTGAACATCCTGTGCAGGCAGCCCCTGTGCGTTTTGTGTAATAAAAAAAAGAATGGTTACACTGCACAAGACAATATAGGCAAATCTTTTCATACCTGTCTCCACCCTACACCTCATTGCTGTGGTCACTGTTGTTGTGGTCATGGCCTTCATCATTGATCCGGTAATCCTCCTCAAGCCAGTTTCCCAGGTCAATGAGGCGGCACCTCTCGGAACAAAAAGGCCGGTAATCGTTCTTTTCGGAATAGACCGTGGTTTTATTGCATGTTGGACATCTAACTGTACGTTCCATTGCAAGCGCTACCTGAACCTGGCGGGATTAACAGAGCACGTCACTTTTTTTTCGCCACGCCCAGAAATTTGGCGACAACGGCGCGGTACTCATCCTCCGTGTAGGGTCCTGCCGGAATATTGCCTCTGTAGTTTTCTATAACCGCATCAACATCTTTTGTGGGATAGTATGGTTTAAGCGGGTTTTGACGCGTCATGCCCAGATGTTCGAGGATGAAGGGAAAAAGGTTGACCGTCTCCATTTCGTCATGGTTCTTCCATTTCTGATAGGTTGACTCACAGCCCACACACGCCGTTACCAGCCGTTGTGCTCCCGAATTTTTGAAATCCTGAAGCCGCTTTTGCCGCATGGGCTCATTCTTGCCCGGGAAAAATGTTTCACTTGCGGCTCCGCAACAGGGGCTTTCCTCCTTAACGTTTTCCATCTCTTCAAAATCAGCCCCCGGGATACGCCGCAGTATGGTCCGCGGGCTGTCAAAGTCCCCGCAATGCCTTCCCAGGCTGCACGGATCATGGAAGGTAACTTTTTCACGGCACACATTTTTAAAGGGCAGCCGCTTGATATTGTCGGCGATAAAGGTCACGGCACTCTGTTGTTCAAACGGAATGTCGACTATTTTTTGTGCCGCGGAAAGGCCGTTTCGAAGGCACTCTGCGCATGCGTACAGCACTCTTGTGGGGGAAAATGCCGTAAGTGTTTCAAACAGGTTTCTCAAATGGGTTTCAAACGCGTCAATGTCACCGGCCATTTTAAACGGATTGCCGCAACACAGCTGCGCGCTGCCAAGCGCCACATAGTCCTCCCCGAGCATGTCCATGATATCGAGCAGCGAAAATGCGACGTCCGGGCGGATCAACCCGGTACAGCCGATAAAGACGACCGTTTCAACAGGCGAAACAGTCTCCGGCACGCCGGTCAGCCATTTTCTTTGATCAGGATTTACGAACAGTTTTTCCAGGATGTCAAAAGAGCGTTGAAATCCGTGCTGTGGAGAGCTGAGCATGTCGCGCAGCATTACCACGTGCCGGTGTTTCTGACGCAGCATTTCCCGGCGCAGTAGTGTTCTAAATGTCATCATGTCGATCCCCTGTGGGCATACCGGCACGCATATGCCGCACTGGGTGCAGCCGAACACCCATTGAAACACCTCCTGGGTAATCTCACCTCCTGCAACGACATCGAGCAGCTTGCGGGGCAGTTCCTTTATCTGGTCCCCGGTCAAATCGAAGGCCTTGGCGTTTGGACATATTCGTATGCACTTCGCGCACGCATTGCAGTTTTGAAGTATGTTTTCTTTTTGTTCTTCGAGATAGTGATGAAATGTCGTATACTTCATGTAAGCCTTTCAAAAAAGTGTTATAACCACAGATTCCCTTTTTCCTTGACACAACAAAGCACGCACACTATAGTGGGATGGACGGTACATTCCCACCTGCTGCGTAAATTTCCTTGTTATTTTATCCTATTATGGTCTCCGCTCAAAGGAGAATTTTTAAAACAGGTTATATTCAGGAGATAAAGCAAGATGGCTAAAAAATATGATCTTATCGTTGTCGGCGGCGGGACATCGGGGCTTGAGGCGGCCAAAACCGCCGCGCAGAACGGGCTTCGTGTGGCCCTTGTTGAGATGAAGACAAGTCCTGCAAAAATCCAGCGTGCGTGTGCACAGATGTTTCTTGTAAACATGGATTCCTTTTATAATGAACGGATGTACTTCAGCAGGGAGCAGAAAAAATGGGTCTATCCCGCCAACAACTTTTCCGTTACCTACAGCGGCGGCTACCGTGAATTCTACGGATGCCACTTTATTGCACCGGACGGCGAACACCGTATCGAGTTCGGCGATTATGAGAAGAACTCTTCCGGAGCAGGCACGGCCGCTGTTGTGTTCGACAAACAGGTCCTGCTTCAGGGGCTGTATGACGAAGGGAAAAAGGCAGGGGTCGACTATTATCTGGAACGTACCGTCACCGATGTACGAAAAGAAGCAGGCGGCGTTGCCGTACACACCCACGCCGGTGAAAAAATGTTCGGCACCTTCTGCATCGCGGCCGACGGGATCAATTCGCTGGTTGCCCGGAAGCTCGGCATGAACAAAAACCGCCATTTTTTTACCACCGCAAGCGGCATCAGCTTCTACGTATCAGGGGTTTCCTTTGACCGGTCCGAGATGATATGCATGGGCAACACCTATGACCACACAGGCGGCCTTGGCGGGGTTCATTTTTCCATGCTTCCCAGCGTGTATCGTGATGACGAATACTGGCTGTATATGCACAGTCAGGAAAAATTCGATTATTTTACAAAAAAAAGCTCCTTCAGCCACTGGTTTAAAAACGCTGAGCTGCAGCACAAGCGCTGCTGCGTCATCAGCATGTGGAGCTCGTTACGGGACCCCTTCAAGGACAATGTTCTTTTTGTGGGGGATACGGTATGGTTCGCCGAGGCTGAAAACAACGGCGCACTTCTCTCGGGCCACAAGGCGGCAAACGCGGTATCACAAGCGCTGCACACCGGCCGGCCCGACGGCCAGGGCGTACGCGAGTACCGGCAGTGGTGGGCCTCGAACTGGTACGACACCCATGACTACCGTGATTTTCTCTGCTACCCGGTCTTTTTCCGCCTGTTCAGCGAGGAAGATCTCAACTATCTCCACAAAATCATCGACACCAAGCTGTTCTGGTCCCTGAACCCGTTCAACCTGTACAACCATATGCAGAAGGGCCTTGCTCCCCACCTGGAGCAGATAAAAAAGGAACAACCGGTGCTGGCACAAAAGATTGCCGGTTTCAGCAGGGATACGGCAATGCGCCTCATGAAGCCAGCAGCGCGCCTGGGATATCCTGCTTACTGATGTCCGGCAATGCCACCACCGAAACCTATTGCTTCTCCATCCATCGTAACTATGTTGTGGAATTTTGTAGAAGTATTTCCTGTGGACTAAAAACAAAGGCAGGCAAAAGCACCAAGTGTTTACAACGGCGATATGAACAGTATCGGTGCTAAGCATAGTGCGTCGGCCAAGCTAAGGGGCCGGGAGGGTTTTACATAAGCCCCGGCCGAAAGTCCGGAATTTTGTATACAGGAATAATTGTGAAAGCAGCACTTCCCGCCCGGTCCATCTTAAGCGTCATGTTGGGCCGCATGCTCAGCCCAAGGTTTGATCTTCTTAAGTAATGGGCCGAGAGTTCGTTCGGCGACTTCCGTATCGTAGGCAGCCTGAGCACGCAACCAATACCCATTAGATAAACCAAAGAATCGGCATAATCGTAAATCAGTGTCGGCTGTTATTGAGCGTTTCCCTAAAACAATCTCACTGATACGCTGGGCGGGAACGCCGATTTCTCTAGCCAAGCGATATTGGCTAAGTCCCATAGGCTTTAGGAACTCCTTTAATAGGATTTCACCCGGTGTGATAGGATCGAGTTTTTTCATAATGGCCTCTCCTCAGTGGTAATCAACGATTTCCACATTCTCTGCACCTGCATCCGTCCAACGAAAACAGACTCGCCACTGATCGTTGATACGAATGCTGTATTGACCTGAACGATCGCCTTTGAGTTCTTCAAGATGATTGCCGGGTGGAACCCTCAAGTCATCAAGCCTATTAGCGATTTCGAGCTGTCTCAATTTGCGCCGTGCGACTTTAGCAATATTCACGAATTGCCCGACATGGGCCATCAGCGGCGGCGTGACGCAGGTCCCCGGATACTCAAATTTCTCGCCTTTACAGAAGTACCAAAATATGGTACACATTTAAACATGAAAATTTCTTCCGCCAAGGTAAATAAACTCTGTAAAGAAAAGAAGTTGAATCTGAACAGAATGCTTGCAGATGCCGGCGTCAGCCGAAATGCATATTACTCTCTTCTACGCAAAGAAAGCATTCTGCCGAAATCCATTACCGCCATTGCGAACTATCTTGAAGTCTCCCCTGCCGAATTTCTGGAATCAGAACACAGCAACGTTATAACAACAAAAAAACGCTACAAACAGGCGGAAGATATCCATAACCGTCATAAGTGGGCGGACATGGATAACATTGTACACACACTTCTTCTTCTGGAAGAACCCCCGATTGAACGCTTGAGAAGGGCTTTGCTCCGTGGCAGACAATTTAATTTTCAGCAATAAAGAAGCAGCTTTCCTGGAAGAATTGATTCATCAAAAAGTTCGGTTTATGATTGTCGGTCTTTCTGCAGCAGCACTCCAGGGCGCCCCGGTCGTAACACAGGATGTCGACCTGTGGTTTGAAGATTTGAATGATCCCGGTATCAGAAAAGCACTTAAACAAGTCAACGCCGCCTATGTTCCTCCCACTGCATCCACCCCCCCTCTGTTTGCCGGTGACGGTGTCAAGCTTTTTGATATCGTAGTCCATATGCACGGGCTTGAAAGTTTTGACGAGGAAGCAAAAAACACGGTCTCCGTACCTCTTGGTAAAACCCATATCCGGGTTCTTTCCCTCGATCGGATCATCACAAGCAAGAAAGCAACAGGACGTCATAAAGACAAGCTTGTTCTTCCGGTTTTAAAGGATACGTTGGTGACGATCAAAGAACACAGCAAAAGGCATTGACACGAATCGGGACCAACCAAGGGGTCACGATTGACCGGAATATACCGTGAAAGCTCCCCTTTGTAAGCTGCACACCCCGGCAAACCAAAGCATACCACTATTCAGAATAATTACTGTTTCCAAGTTTTTGTAGAAAAACTGCAAATATTTATACTTTTGCCCTTACGGTCAAGAGTAACGTTTTTTATGTCTGCATAATCAGCTGTTTTGCTTCTCTTTTTATGCTCATGCGTAATGGCATGCTAAATGCTTTATTCAATGACAGTGATGAAAGAGCATTATTTTAACGTACTTTTTCAAACACAGGAAATAATAAAATGTACGAACGAATTATGCATAGCCGGTTTAGAAATTTTATCAATACCATTATGTATGTTGAAACAGATTTCATAATAGGAGGTTAGTTATGTCAGAAGAACAGGGAACCATTGAAAAGATGTTGATGCAAAAACCGTTCAGGTTTTTCGACAGCCACGGGCATCCCGGCCTTGAAAAGAAGGATATCGCCGACAGGCCCGGCTGTCTTGATTTCTGGTGCGGCAATACGGTTGTTTCCAGAAGCATGATGGGCGCGCGTGCCTTCATAGGAGACCCGAACCCGACAAAGATCATCACTACTCCCGAAGAATGTCCTCCCATGACCCCGGAAGTATTCATTAAATTTATGGATGATAACAATGTCGAGGGTATGTGCCTGCAGTGCATACACGGTATTACCGACCCCTGCCCCGGGTATCCCGAGGGGTGGAAGTGGTATGTGCCCAATGAATATGTAAAAAAGGAGTTCATCGACGCCTTTCCCGGCCGGTTTACCGCGGTGGGCGGCATCCATGCAAGC
>Ga0272442_10001521_pt1 | contig 35198 bp, 34 predicted proteins | sample SSMForm2O_FD_200262 | JGI IMG/M metagenome (GOLD analysis project Ga0272442, IMG submission 200262) | Marine sediment archaeal communities from Little Sippewissett salt marsh, Falmouth, MA, United States - SSM-Form-2O | ecosystem: Environmental > Aquatic > Marine > Wetlands > Sediment ... | reverse complement strand
GGCTGCGTCATCCGCTACCGTTGTTTCTGCCGCTGCCGCATCGAGGTCGGCACTCTCCGTCTGCGCGGAGACGGACTCGTCTACGGTTGCTTCCGTCGCCGTCGCGTCGGTGTCCGTTTCGGCCGACGGCTCCGTCGACGAACAGCCGAACAGAAGAAGGACGCCCGCGAGAACCACAAGAACGGCTATGCAGACTCTGCTATACATGAAAGCACCTCCCGATCTCCTGTACGGTATGCGTTGCGGTGCTTGCAGGCAAGTCGAGCGAGATTTCGCATGATGGGAAAGCAGGGGGAGCGGCAAGATACCCAAGGAGGGGAGCTCAAGTATGAAACGGATCACGGTCGCGCAAGGCGGCAGAGCGATCCTGTTGGCCGTCGTCGCTACGTGTCTGATTGCGATCTGTTGGGGCGGCGGTGCGGTGGAGCGCTGTGGCGACGGCGTTTGTGAAAGGCCGGAGACGGCAGCGAACTGCCCGCAGGACTGCGATCATTCGTCGACAAGCATTGCCGCGGTGAATCCGCTCTGTGCCGTCCCCTCAGAGGATCTAGTCGAATGGCGGGACTGGCTTGCTGACGGTGGGTTCGAGCGGGGGATGGCTGGTGTAGAGATCCTAACGGAGAACGCGGGCGCGTCGGCCGTTGTGCGCATGCGAGAAGCCGGTCGTTCGGGCGAATGGGGACTGCGAGTTCAGGCAGACGAGACAGCGGTGCTGACGGTGGGGATTGCGGCCGAGATCGAGAAAGGGGAGACCACGCGCTACGCATTCTGGGCACGAAACACTACCGGTTCCAGTGACATCGCGGTTCGAGTGCTCGGTGCCGACGGCGCGGCTCAGACGCCGTATACGTTGTACGTTGTGCCGGAGCGTCCGACGATCGGCGCACAGTGGACCGAGTTTGCATTCGAGTACTACAACACGGACGGGGTGCAGGCGGCGTACCTGGCGATTGACGTGCCGGCGGGCGCTGCCATCGACTTCGACGATGTGGCGGTGGCGTGCGAGCAGTGGGCGATGGCGGACGATCCGTCGCTGACCCGAACAGTGGGCGGGATTCCGGTCCCGGAGAGCCCAGCGGCGCCGATTCACTTCAACGTGCTGATTCACATCGAGGACCCGCAGCAGATTACCAACGTTGCGTGGTACTTCGTCGAGCAGACGACGGTGTTCCGCGAGCTGGCGCGTGTGCTGCATGAACACGGCGGATTCCTGACGATCCAACCGGAAGAGGACTGGCCGATGGCCGCGGTGCGATTCGCGCCGGAGACTCTGGCGGAGTTGGCCGAGCGGTACGGTGTGGTCTACTCCACGCACACACACGGCCCGAACTGCCGCGATGCCGACGGGCGGCTTCGAAGTGCGAAGGACTGCAACGACAACCGGGACACTGTCGGATGGGATGACATGCCGTGTGCGGACTCGGATCCTTGGGTTCCCGAGTACGTCGGTGCACTTCGTGTGCTGATTGCCGAAGTATCGGGAACGCCGGTTTCAGACCATAACGGGAACTGGGAGTACGCCAACGTCAGCGCTTTGCGCGATGTGGGAATCTCTACGTGCTCCGCGTACAAGAACCGGCACACGCAAGCCACGTTTGATGCTCTGTACATCAACCCGTGGCGGCCGACCGGTTGCAACGCGAACGAGACGCCGGACCGGTTCTGCCAGTATGACGCGGAGACGGAGGTCGTGTACATCCCGGGATGGGGACAGGCAATCAGCCGGTATCCGGAGCGGATCCAGAGCCGGCTGGCGGCGATGCTGAGTCAGGTGATCCAGTACGCTCGAGCGGATCGAATCAACAGCTTCTACATCGTGACCCACGTCGGTCATTACACCGACCTGGAGGCCCCGCACATCGAACTGGACGAAGAGGCGGGCGAGGTCACGCTGCACGCCGCGTTTCTTAAAGACCTTGCCTGCTGGGACACGCTCCTCACGGAGCTCATCGATCCGCTGGTCGCTGCCGGATACCTTGAGTGGACTAGCCTTCCCGAGATCGGGCAGTTGTTCGTCGAATGGGAAGAGGCAGACGGCCTTCGCTGAGCTGAGATCTGCTTCACCCGATTCGATGCGCGTTTGCCGTTCCGTCTCACGGAGCAGGACAGATGTCCGGACATTTGCCCTAGGCAACGGCGGGGTTCCTTGCTAGAATGCCCCATCATGTTGAACGCAAGGGAGCAACGCACGAGTCGAAAGCACCACCGCGTGACCCTCCTTTACGTTCGTATTACGTGAGTCGGTCCTCGCGTGTTCGCGTAAGATAGCGAAGAACACGAGAAGGACCGGCAAGACGACGCAGGCTACGGCCTGCGTTTTTGCTTTGTTGGCGCGCTCGAGCGAACGGTTCGCTCGCCTGCGCTAAAGACTCGAGAGGAGGAATCATGAAGAAGACGACGAAATCGCGGCAGATGGTCACGGTCAAAACGGACCGGATCAACGGATGGGGAATGCACCACTCCGGGACGCGTCGTGTTCTTGTCGGCCTCCTCACGACACTCTGCATTGTCAGTGCGCGTACGATTCGTGCCGGCGGCGAGCAGAGACTTGCAGGCGTTCCGCTGATCGACGGGAGTACGCCATGAGTGCGTCGGGATGGAAACAAGTCGAGGTCGTCGTGTACCCCGCAGATGCTGCGCCGTACAGCCGGATGGAAGAAACGCTTCAGCTTCCGATTGATGCGGGGTTCGAGGATCTCCTCGATGAGCTGGCGCGAGTGTCCCCGCAAGTGTACGGAGAAGTCTGCACGTGTGTTGCGCGCGCGCGCATGCATGCGCAAGGGCAGAGCGCCGATCCGTTGGAATCGACCCTCGACCACTACTTCGGGCTCGGATGTCCGATCCTCTGCCCGGAACTTGGAGCAACGAGTACATAGTGGCCAGCACCTCCTTGGGCCTCCGGCGGGGCGGCGAAAGCCGCCTCGCCACCCTGTATGAAGAACGATGCGCCACGAGAGGCGCAATGCCAGCACCTCCTTGACCCTTCGGCGGGGCGACCTTGGTCGCCCCGCCTGCCTTTATAGACGCAGTTCACGGTGCATGGGGTGACGCCCGGCCTTTTCTTGTAGCCGCCGCGTGTCCTAGTAACGCGATCGGCTGTTCCTATCCTGGGTGTTGAGGGGGAATGATGCGGGTTTTCGTCGCGGAACGCAGTGCGGAGGACATCGCGATCCTCCATCGTTGTACACGGGATGCCGGCAGCGACATCGAGTGGGCGTTCGCACGAGACGGCGAAGAGGCACTGGAGTGGCTGTCTCGAGCCGCGCACGATGAAACGCGTAGACCGGACGTGATCCTGTTAGCGATCAACCTACCCAAGCTCACCGGCCTAGAAGTTCTGATGAGACTGCAGCAAACCCCGCAACTGTGTCGGATCCCGGCCGTCGTATATACGGGGTCGACACGTGAAGAGGACAGAACCAGGGCGTACGATGCCGGTGCGCGGCTGGTCGTGGAGAAGTCCGCGGAGCGGAGCAGTTTCTGTGAGTTGGTGCAAACGCTGGAACGGGTTCGCCAAGCGCCGGTTGCCGTCTGAACGCATGCTGTAGGGTATAGCGCCGGGTAGGGCGAGGGTTCATTTCCGGATAGGAGGAGCATGTCGGAGCTTGATCGGTTCGAGATGGATACGCTGTCAACATTGGGGGGCGACCTCGAGATCGTCTTTCTCGGGCACGGCTCACTGCTGTTCCGCTACGGCGAGCAGACGATCTACGTGGATCCATTCGGTCGCGTGGCGAACTACGCTCTCTTGCCGAAAGCGGACGTGATTTTCATTACACACGATCATCAGGATCACCTGGACCCGGAAGCGCTCGATCACGTGCGCATCGAGAATACGATCGTCGTTCACGCCGGCGTCTGCGAAGGGATGGTCGACGGTGGGATTACGATGCGGAACGGTGATGTCACGACGGTGAACGGCCTTACGGTTGAGGCTGTGCCTGCGTACAACGTTCTCCATATGCGCGAAAACGGGAATCCGTTTCACCCGTGCGGAGACGGGAACGGGTACGTCATCGGGTTTGCAGACATGCGAGTGTACGTAGCGGGCGATACCGAGAATACGCCGGAAATGAAAGCGATTCGTGACATCGACGTTGCGTTTCTGCCGATGAACCTACCGTACACAATGACGCCGGAGATGGTTTCCGACGCTGCACGAGCGATCGAGCCGAAGATTCTTTACCCATACCACTACGGCAGTACCGACACGTCGAGACTCGTTGAGCTTCTGGCAGGAAGCGACATCGACGTTCGCATTCGAGAGATGGCGTAGGTAGCCGCGCTCACACAGAAGCGATTGAATAGCTCAAGTTGGCATCGACGTAGACATGCAGCATGTGAGTCATAGACTCACTTGTAGTGTGCGAAGGGGGGGGTCATGATACGGAAGTCAAACTGGTTGACTTCGGGAATCACAATGGTTGGCGTCCTGGTTGCGTGCTGCTATGGCTTGTCCTTTGCGGCTGACGTACAGTGTTGCGATGTTGCACTTCTAATCATCAATCTGGACTCAATGACTGTCAGCCTCGCGGGTACCGGCAATCCATACCCGGAAGAGTGGAGAACATCCAGTGACGAGTTTGTTGTTGACGTCAACGCACAGTTGTTGGAGAAGGCCCGTGCGTGCGGTGCGTTGGTTGTCTACGCGTACGGCGACTATCCGCACCTGTACACAGGGAATGAGCCGATCTCCTTTCCCGAGAGCATACGGCCCACGCCGGCGGACATCCTCATTCCGCGTTCGGGAGCGAGCACGGACGTGTTCGAAGGAACGGTTCTTCTCGATACGTTGCAGTCACACGGGATCCAGCATATCGTGATCTCAGGTGTGCATACCGGATACTGCATTTGGCACTCTGCGTTGGCTGCATTGCGGAATGGTCTTGACGTGACCATAGTGGCGGATGGACACAGCGGTGGATCGCCGTCGTATGCGGGAAGCTACAACGCGTACTGGCCGTCTATTGGTATTCATGTTGTACCGTTGTCTGAACTTGACTTTGGCTTGGTAGTGGATAGCTCATAGATACGGCAGCAGCCGGTTGCGGTTCATCTGCGGCAGCGAGTCTGCGACGGGAGGCTTTACGTGCTCTTGTAGTGCGCAGTGCACTCGGATGCAGTCCGCCTGAAAGAAGACCCTATGTAGAGACCGCGCACGTTCTTACACGGTGTATTCCCTCCACTTGCTGACCCCCCCCGGCTATTTTGTCCCGAACGGCGCGGGCCAGGATAGATTGGACGTTGCCCTATTGGTCAGAGACCGCGGGGAACAGATTCGGTCGATTGGCTCTCTGTTCCGCAAAGACCGCGCGAGGGAGGTAGTGCGCGGTCTCTCGTTGGGTCTGTGCTTTGTTGGTCAGGGAATGGGGCGAGACGAACGGGCTGACAGTCCCCTGCGCTTCATTCTCCGTACGTGAGGAGTGCAGTGCCACGCACTCCGAACGGCATTCCTTACTTGAGTGCGGCTTCCCCGGAGAACTTGCGGTTTGGCGAGAATCCGGCAAGCACACTCTCGTCCTCGTCGATTGTCGCGCTACGCACGATTCGATCCACCGTTTCTCCCAGCCCGGGGCCGAGCATGAAACCTTGCCCGCACATTCCGATAGCGGCCACGTAGCCCTCCGGTCCCATGCGACCGACGAGCGGCGCCCCGTCGGGTGTCATCGGATACAGACCGCGCCATGTTCGGCGTACGCGAAGATTCGCCAGGCGAGGCATGAGCTGCATCATGCGCCGACTGACGAGCGGAAGGAAGGTCGAGGTCTCCCGCCTGTCCATTCCCGGGATCAGCGGGCTGGGTGTCAGACAGAAGACGACTTGGCCGGTGGCGAGTTGGAAGAAGTAGTAGTTGGATGAGCCGGGCGCCGGGCTGATATCGACCAGCATCGGTTCGAGGAAGTGCTGCACGGGCTCGGTGATGCCCGCCTCGTGTGAGTCTGGCTGCACGGGATGGGAAATCCCAACCATTGTGCCGATCTCGGCCGCCCACCCTCCGGCGGCATTGACGACCGTCGGCGCGGCGTACGTTCCTCGATCGGTGGTGACACTACGAACGCGGTCTCCGTCGACGGAAATGGATTGAACCGTCTCGCGGAAGCGGAACTCCGCTCCGGCGTTGACGGCCTGCCGGTACATGGCATGTCCCAATAGAAGCGGCGAGCAGTGACCGTCGCCGGGCGAGAACGTCCCGCCGATGAGTCCGGCGGGGTTCAGATCGGGAACGATAGCCAGAAGGCCGTCTGCGTTATACCAGTCGATCGTGAGACCGCTGGCCTTTTGCTTCTCCAGGAGGCTCTTGAGAGTCGATTCCTCCCGCTCTTGGTAGGCGACAAACGAGTACCCGCCAGTGGTCCACTCGATGTCGTCTCCGTATACATCGTGCCACGTCGAGGCGATCTCGAGCGATCGCAGACATACACGGATCTTCGCCGGCTCGGAGTGCGTCGCCCGGATTCCGCCGATCGCCGACTTGTTCGAGCCCTGACCGGGGCTGGCCATGCGGTCGAGCACCAACACGTTGAGCCCGGAGCGCGTCATACTCCATGCGGCCGGAACGCCTATGCTGCCTGCCCCGATGATGATGACGTCGTACGCCCTCGTGGTCATCTTTCTTCCTCTCGCTCGATCACGGTCTCGGTGGCCCCGGCTAGCGCTGCGAACGGAACCTCGACAAACAGCGGACGGTGGACGTTTTCAGTGACCTGGTCAATCGGTACGCCTTCCTCGCGGAACAAGCGAAGAATCAGTGATTGGCACGTCTTCCCTCCACATGCCCCCATCCCCGCCCGTGTCCGTGTCTTGATTTCATTGATATCATGGACGCCTTGGCGGATTAGCGAACGGATCTCGCCGGCGGTCACGCGTTCGCAGCGGCAGACGATGTCCTGGTCGCGAATCGGCTCGACTGCGTCGGGAAGCGGGCTACCGCCCCAGTCCTGCTGTACGCGCAGACCGGCGACCCGTTGTGCGATGTCCGCGTCGGCCCGGACGCGCACCAGGGTCGTTCGGTCGTTTGCCGGGATGCTTCGCACGTCGACGACACGAACGTTTGCGAGCGGTTCGCCCGCGGTTTCGAGAACGGTCACCGTATCACCAGCGGCGACCTGTTCGTCGCCGAACTCCAGCGGAATCGTGACTAGTGGGTTGTCCGGATCTTCGCGAGTATCGACGAGCGTGATCGCCAACCCGGGGCAGATCGCAACGCACTTTGCGCAGCCGATGCACTCCTTGCCATCCGCGGCGACGTAGCGAGGAAGGTGACGAATGTCGTCGGCGTCGATTTGGATGAGCCCGAGAGGGCAGACGGACGTGCACGGATTGCAGGGGATCTCCTGTGTGCAGTGCAGCACCGGTACTACGCTCCGGGATGCGCCGTCGTCGGATTCTCTCGATCCCGCCAGATGCATGTCGATCGCCGAACGGTCCAAGACCTCGCCGGGTTTCGACTTAAGCACAGTTGCGGTCGTTCGCCACGCATCAGGGATCGGATCGTTGGTAGTCCCCAGAGCCCGTGCGATCTCGAGTCCCTTGATCTTCCCCGAGAAGATCGCTGCCGACGCTTCGGCGATCTCCTCGGCGTCCCCGGCCGCGTAGGTGCGCAGGCCGTACGCCGTTCCCGCACGCAGGAATTCGTCGACCGGGTCGAGGCCGACGGCAACGAGCACGGTGTCGCAGGCGAAGCTCTTCTCGGTGCCCGGAATCGGAGCGAAACCGGCGTCGACCTGTGCAATCGTGACGGACTCAACGGCATTGCCGCCGTTGGCCGAGAGCACCGTGTGCGATGTGTAGATCGGAACGCCGACGCGGGCCAGTTTGTCGCGATGCACCTTGTACCCGCCGCATTCGGGGAGAGCCTCGACCAGTCCGACGACGTCGATGCCCGCTTGCAGTGCGTGGTATCCGGCAATCAGCCCGACGTTGCCGCCGCCGACGATGAACAGACGGTCGGCCGCACGGACGAGGTCGCGGTTCACCAGCGTTTGGAATGCCCCGGCGCCGTACACGCCGGGGAGCGTGTTGCCCGGAAATACGAGCGACTTCTCTCTTGCTCCGGTTGCAACCAGGAGGATCTCCGGCTCTACGAGAACGTACGAGTCATTACGCAGAATCCCAACGCGCCGATCGCTGAACACGGAAAGCGCCGTGCTTTTCAGCCAGACATCGACGGACGGCAGGCCGCGGACCTCCTCCTCGAGGCGAGTGCCGATGTCGATCCCGCGGGTTCCCGCGTACACTGCGTCGATCGATCCGAAGAATCGGTGGGTCTGCAGAACGAGCTTCCCCCCGAGGCGATCCTTGTCGTCTACGAGGAGAACGTGCACGCCGCGTCCGCCCAGTTCGATTGCTGCGGACAGGCCGGCCGGGCCGCCGCCGAGAATGAGAACCGGGACGGAGATCGTCTCGATCTCCTGCACGGGTAGCGCTTCGTCTACGGTCGGAAGGACGGGAAGACCGTCGAGTGGGACGACGTGCATTCCTTCACGAACCGGCGTCATACATGCTTTGACCGGGCGCCCGTCGGCGATCACCATGCACTGAGAGCACTGCCCGTTGGCACAGAAGATGCCCTGTGGCGAGCCGTCCTTTGGGTGGTGGCCAAACGTGCGGTATCCGGCGGCGAACAACGCGGATGCGATCATCTCGCCTTCGTGCGACACGATCTGTTCGTTTTGAAACCGAAACGTCACCTTCGATCCAAGCGTACGTCGCACGATTGGATGACTCGTAATCCTCGACATGTGTTCTCGCCCGTCCCCTTCTCCGATGCCTAGTGTGCCTCCGTGTCCACGAAGCGTTGCGTAACGGCCATCAATACGCGGGCCTTGGTGCGCTGCGTTGCGTACGTGTGTTCCTCCGATGATGCGATTCGGTAGCTGTCCCCCGCGTTCAGCGTGTACGTGTGGGGCCCGACCGTAACGACAAGTCGGCCCGACAGTACGTAGCCGAATTCCTCTCCCTCGTGGTGCGAGGCGCACGGGGCGGTCTGTGGTGGAAACTCCGCGATCAACAGTTCGACGATCGGGTCGGAGGGCAGTTGGCTCGTTAAATAGCCGTACGTTACGGGAGACGTGCCGATTCGGATGTGGAGCTGCTCCGACGCGCGGGTCAGCGCGGGTGCCTTCGCATCGAACGGGCGATCCGCGGAGAACAGCGTGGCGATTGGGATGCCGAGCGCGTGGCAGATGGCGGACAACGAGACGATGGAAAGCGTCGACTGCCCGCGTTCCACTTGAGACAAGAACCCGGGGGACAGTCCACAACGTTCGGAGAGCATCTCCAGCGTCCAATCGCGTTCCACGCGAGCGGTGCGCAGGCGTGCGCCGAGATCGTCCATGCAGGCAGTATATCGAACAGCTGTTTCGATATTCAATCATCCGAGGCGTATCGATCGTGTACGTGCCGACCACGGTGGTGTAGACTATACGTCTTGAAGGAGGATGAATGGATACGGCTCGAATTGAGTTCTTGAAGCGGTTCATGGACACGGTGTGCCCCACCGGATTCGAAGAAGAGGCATCGGCGCTTTGGCAGGCGGAGGCGGACACGTTTGCCGATCGAACGTGGAAAGATGTTCTCGGTAACACGTACGCGGTCGTCAATGAGACGGGAAGGCCGCGCATCATGTTCACCGGTCATGTCGACGAGATCGGCATGATGATCACCTACGTCAACGATAGCGGGTTCCTGTCCTTCCAGATGCTCGGCGGTTGGGATCCACAGGTGCTTCCCGGGCAGCGGGTACGCATTCGCACGAAGAACGGCGACATTCTCGGCGTGATCGGGCGCAAGGCAATCCACGTGATGACAACCGACGAGCGGAACAAGGTCGTGAAGATCGAGGACCTATGGATTGACATCTGCGTGAAGGACAAGGAAGAGGCGCTATCGCTCGTTGACATCGGCGATCCTGCGGTGATCGACTACGGGTTCACCGAGGTGCGGAACAACGTGGTCGTCGGCCGAGCGCTGGACGATCGAATCGGTGCGTTTGTCGTGCTGGAGGGCCTGCGCCTTGTCGCGGCCATGAATCCGTCGGCGGCCGTGTACGCAGTCGCAACGACGCAAGAGGAAATCGGAGCGCGTGGTGCGACCGTCGGCGCGTTTGACGTGGATCCGTTGGTCGCAATCGCGGTCGACGTGGGGCAGGCGACGGACACCCCGAGCATGGACGCCGCGAAGATCAAGTACGGGGAATTGACGATGGGCAAAGGCCCGCAGATTACGCGCGGACCGAACGTGAACCCCGAAGTGTATCGACGCTTGGCGGCGGCCGCCGAGGCGAACGACATTCCGATACAGATCGAAGGGTACCCGCGGATGACCGGAACCGACGCAGGCAGGATGCAGGTTGTTCGTAGTGGGAACGCATCCGGCGTGGTCGGCATTCCAAATCGCTACATGCACAGCCCGTGCGAGCTCGTGCACCTCGACGACGTCGAGAACAGCGCCAAGCTGCTCGCCTACACGGCAGCGGCGATCGACGAGAACACGGATTTCACCCCGTAGGGGTCAAGACGTAACGGTTTGATGTTTGCATGGGTGTCGGATACGCTTCCTCGTAACGGGGAGCTCAGAAGTATGGGCTGAGAGGAGGCGTACCTCGACCCACTGAACCTGATCTGGGTAATGCCAGCGCAGGGAACGAGGATAGATCCCGGAGCTCTCCCGCGAGTCCGGGGTTTTTCTTTGCGGAGCCGGCGGTTCCGATCCCAGCGGATCGAGCGGGAATGAACGCGGAAACCGTACTGATCCTGGCGAACGGCGAATGGGGGTCCGCAAAGGGTCTCGAGGGGCTCCTTGAGAACCCCTCGTATGTCATTGCAGTCGACGGCGGATGGGCGCACGCGCGCAATCTTCACGTACCGGTAGACGAAGTGATCGGCGACATGGACTCGCTATCCGCGGCGAATATCCAGCGGTTATCCAACGACGCGGATCTCGACGTGATCCGCCACCCGGTCGACAAGGATTACAGCGATCTGGAGCTGGCGTTGGCGCGCGCGTTGCTCCACGATCCAGCACGAATCGACGTGTATGCGGCGACGGGAGGGCGGCTCGACCACACGCTGGTCAACGTCGGTCTCACACGACAAGCACTGGACAGCGGCGTTCGGATACGCCTGGTCTCGGATTGGGAGATCGTGCATGCCCTGCGCGCGGGTGGACCGGTCGACAACGTACGATGGCTGACGGGTTGTGGGCGGACGGTGTCCATCCTGCCGCAGACGGACCAGGCGATCGTACGAACCGAAGGACTGCGCTACCCCCTGCACGGAGAAATGCTCGAACGCAACGCGTCGCGCGGGGTGTCCAACATGATCGTTTCGGTTCCGGCGGTCGTGAGCGTAGCGAGTGGCGACGTAATCGTGATCGAAAGCGACGGGGACAACGATGCGTAGTGTGTCGCGTGGCGGGTCGCGACGCGTAACGGGGCTCCGCTGGACGCTCAGTGTGTGCTTGATCATCGGTCTATGGGCTCTGGTCACATGGCTGGCGGACATCCATCCGACGTTGCTTCCGTCTCCGGTGGACACGATGCGGGCGCTGATTGCGGATGCGTCGTTCCTCGCCTCACACGCAGCGACGACGGCGATCGAAACGCTTGGCGGGTTTGTGCTCGCAATTGCGGGCGGGCTTCTCGTTGGCATTCTGATGAACGCATCGTTCCTCGCTCGCGACCTTCTGTACCCGCCGCTGATCCTGTCACAAGCCGTGCCGCTGATTGCGGTGGCCCCTCTGATCCTGATCTGGTTCGGGTACGGGCCGCTGGCGAAGACGCTGATCGTGGCGTTCGTCTGCTTCTTCCCGATTGCCGTGAACACGTACGAAGGATTTCGCACCGTGGATCCCGCGATGCGGGAGTTGCTGGACACGTTCGGCGCGTCGAGGGCCGATCGATACCGACATCTGTATATCCCGGCAACGCTTCCCGGCATTGTAGCGGGCGCGAAGATTGCCGCGACGTACAGCGTGCTCGGGGCAGTCATTGGGGAATGGCTCGGTGGCTCGAAAGGCATGGGCGTATACATGCAGCGTGCGCTTCAGTCGTTTCGAGCCGATCGATTGTTCGCGGCGATCTTGATTGTGATGACGATGAGTTTGGTGGTGTTCCAACTTGTGGCGGCGGCCGGGTGGCTGCTGCTTCCGTGGCGTAGAAGGAGGAATCGTGCGTAGGGTACTGACGTGGATTGTGCTTGCCGTGATCCTGGCTGGAAGTCTGGGGACGGTGTGCGGCGCAACCACGGTGCGAATCGCGCTCGACTGGACCCCGAACACGAACCACACGGGGATTCTCGTTGCGCGCGCGGCCGACCTCTTTGCGAATGAGGGATTGGAAGTCGGGATCATTGAACCCGGACCGACGGTGGCGATCCAACTGGTGGCGGCCGGCCGGGCCGAGTTCGGGATCACCAGCCAGGAGTACGTGACGATCGCTCGGTCGCAAGGCTTACGGATCGTGTCCGTAGCTACGCTGTATCCGCACAACACGTCGGGCTTCGCATCGCCGAGCGATCGCGGCATTCAGTCTGCATCCGATCTGGCCGGCAAGCAGTACGGCGGATGGGGAAGCGACATGGAACAGGCGATGATCGAAACGGTGTTGGAAGGGAGCGGGGCCGACCCCGAGGCAGTCTCGATCCTGAACATCGGAACGTTGGACTTCACCTCGGCGGTGCGGCTCGATGTGGCCGACTTCTATTGGATTTACTACGGATGGCAGGGTGTACACGCCGAACTCGAGGGAATCGCGTTTGACTATCTCCCGTTGGCGGACCTCGCCGAGGTTCTCGACTACTACACACCGGTGATCGTGGTCAGTGAGGCGTTGATTGCCGAGCAGCCGGACGTGATCGCCGCCTTCCTGCGCGCTCTCGTTGCAGGCTACGTGCAGGCGGCGCTGCAGCCCGACGATGCAGCCGAGGTGCTCCTCGCGTACGCGCCGGAACTCGATCGGGAGCTGGTGGTGCAGTCGCAGCGCTGGCTGGCACAACACTGCGAGCAGTCGGTAGACGCGTGGGGCCTGCAGGAAGAGATCGTATGGACGGCATTCGCGGATTGGGCTGCGGCGCACGGCGTTATCGACACCGCGATCGATGGCAGGGATGCATTCACAAACGACTTCCTTCCGGGAGGCAGCAGCGAGTGATTGTGCGAACGGAGCGCTTGACGAAGCGGTTTGACCGGCTCCTGGTACTCTCTGACGTAACGGTATCGGTTGCAGACGGGGACGCGGCCGCCATTCTCGGCCCGTCGGGGTGCGGGAAGACGACGTTGCTCCGGATCCTTCTCGGTCTGGAGACGTACGACGAAGGCACCGTCGAGAGCAGTCTGCGACGGTCCGGGTACGTGCCGCAGGAGACGTTGCTGCTGCCCTGGAAGACCCTGTCGGCCAACGTGGAGCTGCCCCTTCGGATCGCGGCGGTCGCGGCGGCGGACCGCAAACGGAGGGTGGCCGAGCTGCTGCCGCGTTTCGGCTTGCAAGGGTTCGAGTCTTCGTACCCCAGCGAGCTCTCCGGCGGAATGCGCCAGCGCGCGGCATTGCTTCGCGCAGTCGTTGCAGGGGCGCGCGGTCTCGTGTTGGACGAACCGTTCACGTCGCTTGATACGGAGACGCGCGAGACGCTTCAGGAGTGGTTGCTGGAGGTACTTGGCGATCTGCAGCCGACGCTTCTGCTGGTGACCCACGATGTCGAGGAGGCAGTCGTTCTTTGCGATCGCGTGGTGGTTCTATCGCGGAGGCCGGGAACGGTACTGGGGGAGGTCGAGATCGATCTTCCGGTGAAGGAGCGCAAGGATCGATACGGCAAGACCTTCCTCGATGCGCGGGATCGAGTCGCGGCTACCATTCGACAGGAGAATCGATGAGCGAGGATAGTCCGTTTGAGACACACTTCTGCGCGTACGACGCGTGGTATGACGAGAACGCGAACGTGTTCGAATCTGAACTTGCAGCGATCCGCAGCCTGCTTCCTGCTCCGGGGAACTGGATCGAGGTGGGTGTGGGAAGCGGGCGATTCGCCGAGGCGCTGGGGATCCCGCGAGGAGTGGAGCCCGCCGAGGGCGTTGCATCGCTCGCTCGTGCACGGGGCATCGAAGTGCTCCATGGTCGCGCCGAGAAGCTGCCTTTGAATGATGCCTCCGTCGACGGCGTCTTTGCGATCAGTGTCCTGTGTTTCGTAGAGGACATGGACGCCGCGTTCCGTGAGACACGGCGTGTCCTGGTTCCCGGGGGAACCGCGGTGATCGCGTTCATTCCGCGCGATAGCGCCTTCGGTGCACTGTACACGGATCCGGCTCAGCGCGATCCGTTCTTCCGATGCGCGCACCTCCGGACGCGGAGCGAGGTCCTTCAGTCGATCGAGGCCGCCGGTCTAGCGATCGAACGGTTGTGCAGCACACTCCACGGCGAGCCGGGGGCGGCCAACGAGCATGTGCAGCCGCCGAAGACGGACGGTCGCAATGGATCGTTCGTCGTCGTACGAGCGAAACGTCCATGGAATACGGAATAGCTGCGGTTCTTGACAGAACCGACTAGAACACCGTAGGATGCCGAATGGCCACGCACAAGTACTTCCTGATTGTCAATCTCATCGCCGGACGGGGCCGTTGCAAGGCGATCTTCCCCAAGGTCCGCGAAGAGCTGGAGAAGCGCGACATCGACTTCGACTTGCACTATACCAACGAGCCGCTTGAGGCCACCGACGTGTGTCGGATGGGTCTGGAAGCGGGGTTTACACACATCGTTGCGATGGGTGGAGATGGCACGGTGAACGAGGTTGCAAACGGACTTGTGGGACGAGACGGAGTGCTTTGCGTGATCCCGGCGGGGACGGGAAACGACTTCATCCGAATGATGGGGATTGCCGACGATCCGTTTCAGGCACTGGATATCCTCACGAGCGGTGAGGAGCGGACGATCGATCTTGCACAAGTCGATCAGGACCGCTGCATCGTCAACGGACTGGGAATTGGGATCGATGCACAGGTGGCACAATCCGTGCTAAAGCGGGAACGATTCCAGGGCAAGGCTGCGTATTTGTATGCCGCCGTTCGCGAGGCATTTCGGTTCCCCGCGTTTCCGGTGACATTGACGGTGGAGAGCTGGAAACTCGACCTGAATTGCATTTCGGTTGGCGTGGCAAACGGCCAGTTCTGCGGGGGCGGGTTCCGGCTGGCCCCGCGTGCGTCGGTAGATGACGGACTAATCGACGTGTCCGCGATCGGCGACTTTCCGAAGGTGGAGCGGATTATCCGCCTGCCGCAAGCGCGGGCCGGTAAACACCTTGACCTGCCGGAGGTTCACTATCGCCAGACGGAGTCCGTGACCGTGGAGTCCTCCGCGAAACTGGTGGCGCACATCGATGGGGAGCCGTTCCGGCTTCCGGGCGATCGATTCACTGTACGCGTCCTGCCGAAGGCGCTGCGGGTCCTTACTCCGATGCAGCAGTCGGCTGCGTAGAGGAATCGGCAACGCTCGCTTTCCGCCGATCGTGCGAGTGGCGGCCTGCTACTTGCGTTGGAAGCGGCGATCCAGTTCATCCCGAGGGATCGAGAATACGATCGGGCGGCCGTGAGGGCAGTGGTATGGATCGTCCAATGTCATCCATTGCTCGACTAACGACTGGGCCTCCGCCAGCGGAATGCGGTCCCCCGCCTTGATCGCAGCGGCGCAAGCGAGCTCGGCGAGCAGGTGGTCTGCGAGATCCGCCTTCGCGTCCGCGGCGTTCTCGGTCAACGTCTCGATGAGTGATTCGGTTAGCTCCTGAAATCCCTGGCGAGCCTGCGCATCCGCCAGCATGCGCGGATACTCCCGATACAGAAACGTTCCGCCACCGAACTCTTCGATCACGATACCAAGCTGACGTAGGTCCTCGAGATGGGCGGACAGCACGGAGGCGGCCTCGAACGGAAGCTCGACCCGCACGGGCAGGAGAAACAGCTGTCGGACGATGGTGGATGTACTGAACTCGTTCTGCAATCTCTCATACAGGACCCGCTCGTGAGCGATGTGTTGATCGACGATGTCGATGCCGTCCGGTGTCTCGACCACGAGGTACATCGAGTGCACCTGTCCAATCACGCGCAGGTCGCCGCGAACCCTCACTTTTTCGGCCTCTCGCTCGTCGTTGGCCAGGCGAACCTGGCGCTGCAAATCCAGCGATAGCGTCTCCGCGATCGCCGTGGGTTGGGAAGAATTGACATCCTGACCGGGGTGGTATCTGCTGCGTTGGCGCGCCGTCTCCTCATCTTCGATTGCCGGAATGGTGCCGACGACCCGGCGTGACGTCAGCGCTTGCTGGAGGGCGGCGGACAGCATGTCGAACAACATCCGCGAGTCCGAGAAACGCACCTCCTCCTTGCGGGGGTGCACATTCACGTCCACGTCGCGTGGCGGAACGGTGATCTGAATGACGGCGATCGGGAAGCGCCCGGGACGGAGAATGCCGCGATACGCGCTGGCAAGGACGTACGATAGGCCGCGATCCGCAATCGCGCGACCGTTCACCGCGAACAATTGATCGCGACGATTCCCACGCTTCAGTTCCGGATGGCTGATGAATCCGATGATACGGTGCTCGTTGCGCGTGGCCTCAATCGGGAGCATCGCTCGGGCGATATCGTGTCCGTAGACTTGTGCAATGCGATCCAAGAGCCCTTCGACTCCCGGTGCATCGAAGACGCCCTTCTCGTCGTGTTGAAGTGTCCATGAAAGCGTGGGATGCATCAGTGCGTACGTCTGGATGAGGCGACTGATCCGCAAGTACTCCGTGCGTACGGACGCAAGAAACGAAGCACGTGCGGGCATGTTGTAGAACAACTCACGCACATCTACCGTCGTACCGGGTGCGCGCGCTGCGGGTTCGACTGCGTCTACGGCTCCTCCCTGCGCAGTCAAGCACAACGCTGCGTCGGCATCTGATGCACGGGTCACAATCCGTAGATGGGAAACGGCGGCAATACTGGCCAGCGCTTCGCCGCGGAACCCGAGCGTGGTCACCGCCGCAAGGTCCTCTGCTCGCGCAATCTTGCTGGTCGCATGCCGCTCGACGGAAAGGAGCAGGTCTTGCTCATCCATACCCCCGCCGTTGTCGCGTACGGAAACCCGACTCTTGCCGCCGTCGGAGACGCGGACCTCGATACGCTCACTTTTTGCGTCGATCGCGTTCTCGATCAGTTCCTTGACTACGGACACCGGTCGCTCGATCACTTCACCGGCTGCGATCTTCTGCGCGCAGTCTTGCGTAAGGCGCCGAATCACCATGTGGACAACATACCCGATCGACGGATCGCTCACAACGGATTGCCGATACCACGCCGTGTGCTGTATCGTGTGATGAGATGCACACAATCAACAGCCTACGAACAACACTTGGCCTGTCAAGCGCAAATCAAGTCCGTAACCGCATCGAAGCAGCTAAGGATGTTCTAGCCGGGCACCTGCGCCGGGGCCCCAACAATCAGATTCTCGTCACGGATTCCGGGCTCGCTCTACTGCGCCGATTACAGGAGTTGTACGATAGCGGGCTAACCCTCACCGAAGCGAGTGAGGTATTACGCGCAACCAGTTCTGTGAATAGCACCCGCGCCATTCCGGTTTCGTCCGTCTCCATGTCGAGCGAGACGAAACGGCCTCAAACGGGTCCTCCCGATGAAACGTGCCAGGCGCTCCGCGCGGAAGTCGCGTTCCTACGCCAGCGGATTTCGTATCTCGAAACGGAGCGGCGGACAGACGCGCAGAATGCAGCGGATGAGCGAGATGGATGGTGGGTGGATCTGATGGGAGAGATTGATGTCGCTTAACGTGCCATACCAGCGGAATGCCGAGTTGCGCGCAATCGTATACCGGATCGATTCGTCGGAGGCCCTGTCCGCGCTATGGACGGCATCGAACATCACCGCGATCGATCGCATGCACATAAACGACCACGGGCCGGTGCACATCAAGATCATGACGAACATTGCGCTCAAGCTGCTTCGGCTGTTGGTCGGCGGCGGGGTGGAACCGAGCGTCGTCAAAGACCACGGCCTGCGGGTAGAAGACGCCGAGGTCGTGGTGGTCGTGGGGAGTGTCCTTCACGACGTCGGACACGTGATTCACCGGGAGAATCACGAGTTGCTCTCGTTGATCCTCGCGGCACCGCTGGTGGATGAGTTGCTCGGCGACACGTACGATCGGCGGACGGCGACGATCCTAAAGGGTGAGATCCTTCACGCAATCTACGCGCATCAGCGAAGCATCGCCCCGCTTACGATCGAGGCCGGCGTGGTCAAAGTGGCGGATGCGCTGGACATGGAGTCGGGTCGGGCGCGGATTCCGTTCTCGATGGGTGAGCCATCAATCCACTCGGTGTCCGCGATGGCGATCCAATCGGTCACAATCGGCGAGGGGGAAAGCAAGCCGATCAAGATCACCATTCTCATGTCGAACTCCGCGGGCATCTTCCAGCTCGATAACTTGTTGCGCGAGAAACTCAAGCATTCAACGATCGCGCCGTACGTCGAGATTGTCGCAGAAGTCACGGCGGAAGAGAAGCGAATCGTCGAAAGATTCTCGATCGATCGTGAGGGGTCGTAAATCGCCTTAAACGAAGCGGTGCACCCGCTGCATCGGGTCGAGCGGGACGGCGACGGGCATGTGGGCAAAGCATACGCATCTCTAAACGCTCGATAGGAACAGCGTTACAGGCGTACTTGGGGTTATGTTGCAACAAAAGTACCCTTTTGTTGCGACAGTTGTCTGCGCCGGAGTCGCCGCAGCAGCGTACCGTCGCTTCACGAAAGGGAGTGAAGCGATGCCCCTCGAGATCACCCACGAAGACTTCCTGTCGCCCGACCAGGTGTTGGCGCTGAAGGAACACTGCCGCAGGCAAGCCGACCAGGCAGGGGGGGACGGTCGACAGCATCCGGTGCGAGACTGGGCGATCATGCACCTCGCGCTCGACTCGGGACTCCGGGTGTCCGAGCTGTGTGCGCTTCGGATCCAGGATGTCATCCTTGACACTGCACACGCATCGGTCATCGTACGTGATGGAAAAGGGGGCAGGAAGCGGGGCGTACGAATCGGCAGCGCGCTTGCCGGCCATCTTTCCTCGTTCATCGAATGGAAGCAGTGCATCGGAGAGCCGGTCTCGGGGCGCTCGCAGTTGTTCGTCTCCGGTCGCGGCGGGCCGCTATCGCGTAGCGCGGTGTACCGGATCTTTCGCCGGCTTGCCGATGATGTAGGCATCCCAAAGCGTTTCTCCATACACTCCTGTCGACACACGTACGCATCTCTTCTCTACAAGGCGTCGAATTTCAACCTTCGCTTGGTTCAGAAGCAACTCGGCCATCGGTCGATCCAGACAACGCAGATCTACGCTGATGTTCTCAGTGAAGACGCTGCAGTTGCTGTGGAGAACCTACCGCAATAGCGGCGGGTTGAATTCCGCCCGATCAACCGGCTACACTTCCTGTGGGATCCCCGGACTCGCACAACTTCATGGATGAGAGAAGTCGATATCGAATGAAACCGATTCCGTGCGCGTTCGTAGCATTGTTGCTCGGCGTTCTTCTATTCGCGGGCGAGACCGTAGCCACACCGGCACTTGATGCATCCATTGGGTTCTCATCGAGCGTCGTCGCGCGCGAGTACGCACCTGCCTACGTAACACTCACGGGCCTTCCTGCGGGATTCAACGGAACCGTACGCGTCATACAGCACATCGGAACGCTTAGTGAAGACCCGGATGTCGTCATCAACGACATCGCCTCCGGCGAACTGGAGAATGGGCAGTTGGTCGGGACAATCCCGGTGTACGATCCGTTGAATCCTGTAGCTGTACAGCTTCTGAATGCGGCGGGGGAGACTGTCGCACAGGAGGAGCTGAACCTTCGTCTGTTCACGCGTACCACGTCATTCCCCCTGGTTGTGGGCGAAACGATCTCGCTTGGCGGATCAGAAGTGAGGGTTGACGCTACCCACTTGCCGTTGGATTGGTGGGCGTACGAAGCGATTGCCAGCATATGGATCAGCGGTGCCACGCTGGGGAGTGAAGGCTGGGAGACGATCGCCCGTTGGGTCTACGTAGGCGGCTCGGTTGTCGTCTTCACAGGGAGCGATTACTTCCGGGTTGACTCATCCATCCTGCAGGAGATGTTCCCAACGGGCCTTGCGGTGCTTCGAACGCTCGACGACGGAACGGAGAGGTTGGACATCGGCGCACCCGGGGCCGCCGTATCGGAGATCAGCGCGCAGGATGGAACCGTATTAGCATACCAACGAGCGTATGGTGCGGGCACGGTTACGTTGGTGCCCGTTCGGGCGAGTGATATGAGCGAAGAGGCGATCCGCGAGCTGGGAGAGGATGTTCCGAGCACTCGGGTTCTGTCGCTTACATCGTATGGGACAACGTACCACGGCTCGATTCGCGTGCCACGTCCGCCATATCTTGTAGCGCCGATCATGGCCTTGGCGCTCATCGGGTGTGCGGCCCTATTACGCTATGCTAGCAATGAGCGCGGGGCGAAACCGCACCAAGGGATGGTAATGGCGGTAGGTATAACGATTGGCGTGCTGGTAGGGGCATCGGTCTTTGCCGGTTTGTATACAAACCGGGAGAAACAGCTGATTGAGTTATACCAGTTGGATATTGTGGTAAACCTCCAGCAGGTGCACGGAATATCGATAGGTTACTCCGCTTTCTTCGCATTTGCCTCAACGCTGGACGTCGAGGTGGAGCGGGAAGGGCTAAGTGCGCCAGCACACTCGCTCCTGAAAACCGTTGCTGGAGCGGAGTTCTCGTCCCTTGCGAGTTCTCAGCTGTACGAGTTCTCACTCCAGGCGAGCGAGTTTCGCGAAGTCAGGGTGTACGGAGCACCGAGACAGCTCATAACGTTTGATGTGAACGACGCTGAAACGCTGGTCTCGGTCTCGAACTACACGAGCGTGCCGATCACCACAGCCCTGTTAGTGGTTGATGGAATGATGTATCGATTGCCGAACATCGTAGAGGGTGACCAGACAATTGCGTTGCCGGAAGCCCAGGCCGTGCAACTGATCTGGTCCGTGAAGGAGTACGGCTCCTTGCTTCAGGAAGTCACGCGGGAGTACGGCGTCCAGGAGTCCGGTTCGTGGTTGATTCTCGTGTCGGATGACACACGCTTCGCTCCGGGCACGTTTGTCCCGAGAAAAGTGAGACATCTCGAGCTGTATGTTGTTGCGGCCGAGGAGGTGAGTGGATGAACGGAGGGCTTCTGACGTTTCGTGACAGCCGCCTGTTCTCGGCGATCCTCGCGTTGGTCGCGGTGTGTGGTTTCGCGTTCGTGTTCTCGATGCCGTCAGCAACCTACGTCAGTGAACTGATTCAGTCACCGCTGCGACGGCCGACGCCGCTGGTATTCTACTGCGTCGTTGCATTCTCGATCGTGCTTTACGCGATGCTCCGAGGGGTCGCATCGGTTCCACTACAGGGGTGGAGGGTGAGTTGTCTTGGGCGGATTGTGTGGCAAGTGGCATTGGGACTCTTGTTCCTCGTGCCGTTCTTCATCTATTTGCGAGTGATTCTGCTTCCCGGAGATCGAATGGAGATTCTGTGGGTTGCGTTGTACTGTCAACTGATTGCGGTGCTTGCAGGTCTGGCGGGGCATTGGTTTGAGGTCCGCTCCGTTCGATCGGGACGGGAGACGGCTGCGCTTCGCAACGTCGCGCTACTGGCGATCTTCCTCCTGCCGGTTCCATTCCGCTTCCTTGGCGGCGCGCTACGATACGTGATGTACATCAGTCCGTTCTCCGCAGTCGAGCAACTCCACGCTGGTGCGTCGAGTACAGAAGCGCTGATCATCGCTTTGGTCCCGGCCGCTGCGATCTTCTTCCTTCTCGCCGCAACGGTAGCGAGTACAAGGAGGATGCGTGTTTGACACCGAACGTTTCTTCCGAATAGTGCAGCGACGAGCGCAGCAGCGCCTATCGCTTTCTCGGTTGGGTTTCGGGCTGGTGGCAGCCGGGGTGCCAGCGCTCCTTGCTCTCGTTGCAGTTCTCTTGTTTGTCGAGAGAGCGGGGGTGCCACGAGCAGTGGGCGTTCTTCTCGCCGCGTTCGTGCTCGCCGTGAGCGTTGGATTCGCAGTGGTCGCGCTTCGCCGAACGATACCGCTGGCTCATGTGACGTTCGAGCTCGATCGAGCGCTCGGCCTGGATGCACGGATCAGCTCTTTGCTTGTGTTGTGGCGCGACCGGAGGGATTCGCCGTTTCTCAAGCCTCTGCAAGCGGTGGTGGCAAGGGAAAGTAAGGGATGGCGGTCCGCCTATCGGATGTCGTGGCGGGCTCGCGGGCGATTGGGGCTTGGTGTAGTCTGTGTTGTTCTGATTGCCGTTCTGCCGTTCGTGGGATTGCCGCATATCTCGTTTGCAGCCAGCGTGGAGCAAGAAGAGAGCGCGACTGCCTCCGAACTCGAAGACGGATCGGGCTCCGCACCAATGGCCGGCGAAGACGTAGGGGGGACGGGCACAGATGCGGAGAGCAGTTCGGACCTTCCAGCGGAGGCGGAGAGTCCCCAGGAAGATGAGTCATTGCTAAACTCGTTCTTGAGCGATCTGCTGACCGACACGTCGGCAGACAGCTCCGGAGAAACATTGTCCGATACTCAAGGGGCAACCGGGGCGGAGTCGGTTGCACCGGATTTCGCCGAGTATCTCGATGCCTTGCTGGCCGAGCTTGCGGAGGCCGGAGCACGCCTTCTGACGGATGCGGAACAACACGTGCTTCGCGCATACGGGGATCGAAGCGACGCAGAGCTCTCGGAACGTATTGCGTCTTTGCTGGCGGAAACGGATGCCGATCGGATCCGCGCGCAGTTGAGCGAACTCAAGGAGCGAAGCGACGAACTCGGACAACTCCGTACCGCGACACCCGCCGGCGACGAACAGGACGCGAATAGTCTTGCCGGTACAAGTCCTACTGACGTCGGCGATACAAGTGATCTCGACACACCCCTCGATACAGGCCGGGGCGTGACGTCTGCGACCGACGACGGGACGGGCAGCAGTGATGCAGGATCCGATGGAGACGATGCCACAGGGCAGGACCCGAGTGAAGAGGAGTCCGTCGGCGCGTCGGTGATCAGCGACATTGTGGAAGGGTACGGACAGGACACCCCCGACGTTGTCGAAGCCGCTGTCCGAGGCTCTATCGGGGATGAGGGAACGATTACCGAGTACATCACGGCAGGCGTGCCGCTTGACTACGGCACGGCAGAAGGCACGACGGGGGAAACGTTCGTGGTCGATTACGAACAGGCTGAGGCGATCCTGACAGCGCGGTCAGTCCCGCAAGACGCTCAGAAGATTGTCCGCGACTACTTTGAATTGATCAGCGGAGGAGACAGATGACCAGTGAACAGGAAGTACGGGATACAGTCGAAGTGTTCGGGCAACTACAGACCGCGATTGGACAGGTGATCGTCGGGCATCGGTCGGTCGTGCAAGGCGCGCTGATCGCGCTCCTTTGCCGTGGGAACGTGTTGCTCGAGGGTGTGCCGGGATTGGGAAAGACGCTTCTTGTGCGCACTCTTGCGAGTTCGGTGGGACTGACATTCTCGCGGATTCAGTTCACCCCCGACCTAATGCCGGCAGACATCATCGGGACCGACATTCTCACCGAGGTGGATGGGAAGCGCTCGTTTTCGTTCGATCGAGGGCCGTTGTTCGCGAACATCGTCCTGGCGGATGAGGTTAACCGTGCAACGCCGAAGACACAGTCGGCGCTTCTCGAAGCGATGGAAGAGCGGACCGTCAGCGTACGCTCCAATACGTATCCACTGGAAGAACCGTACATCGTGCTGGCTACGCAGAATCCGATTGAGATGGAGGGGACGTATCCGCTACCCGAGGCGCAGGTCGACCGCTTCATGCTGAAGATCACCGTACCGTATCCGACGCTCGACGAAGTGTCGCGGATCACGGAACTGAACACCGAGGGTGAAGGGATTGTCCTTCCGAAACCGGTCGCGACCGCGGAGAACATCCTCGTCGCTCGACGCGTGGTCCGCGAGATTCCGGTGGCCGACTCGTTGCGCGACTATGCGTCTCGGCTCGTTATGGCGACGCACCCGCACGAAGCCAGCGCGCCACAGCGCGTTCGCGAATACATCGAGTACGGCGCGAGTCCACGGGCGGCGATTGCATTGGTGATGTCTGCGAAAGCGCACGCATTCCTCGATGGCGAGCCGAACGTCCGACCGTCCGACATCGACGCGATGCTGGAACAGGTCCTGATCCACCGCATTATCCTGAACTTCCGTGGTGAGGCCGAGGGCGTTACGGTATCGAATCTCCTTGACGACATCCGACAGAAGGTAACGGTCTAGTCCATGCGGCCGCTACTGGATGAAGCCTTCCTTCGCCGTCTTTCCCGATTGCGCTTTCTTGCGAAGTCACAACGCGGCGGGCGCCTGACGGGTCACCACGTCTCCCCGCGCGTCGGCATGAGCATCGAGTTTGCCGACTACCGCGAGTATCGTCCTGGAGACGATCTTCGGTACGTGGATTGGAACCTGTACGGGCGGCTCGAGAAGCTGTTCGTGAAGACGTTCGCCCACGAGAGCGATTTGCCGGTGTACCTGCTTGTCGATGCGAGTGCATCGATGCAACTCGGAGGCTCGCCGAAGGCGACGTACGCGGCGCAGCTTGCACTGGCCCTCTCGTATCTGGGGCTGCGCAGCATGGAACGTGTCGGTCTATATCCGTTTGCCGATCGTGTGTTGTCCAACCTGCCGCCGCGGCACGGCATGCCGCAGCTTGGACGGATCTATCGTGCGCTCTCCGATCTGACGTTCGGGCAGGATACGTTGATGGACAAGGTCCTCAGCGAGTTTGTCTCCGCCACGAAGGAGAGCGGCCTCGTGATCGTGATCGGCGACCTGCTCTGTTCCCTGCACATGAAGGAAGGTCTGTCGCGACTGCTGTACCGCGGAGACGACATCGTGTTCCTGCAGGTTCTTGCGCCGGGCGAGATCGAGCCGCAGGGGGGAGGGCTCTCGCGAATCGTGGATGTCGAGACGGGGAAGCACGTAACGCTGAACCTGGGGCGCAGCACGCTTGAGGAGTACAAGGTTCGCTTCGAGCAGCACCAAGGCGAACTGCGCTCTCTGTTGCATGAGTTGGGCGTCCCGCTGTTCACGCTGCCGACGACGCGTCCACTGGAGCGGGTGGTCTTCGAAGACCTTCGCGAGGGAGGAATCCTGAGATGAGATTCCTCAGTCCGGCCGCGCTGTACTTGACGCTCTCCTCTCTTGCGATCATCGTGCTTGCGCTCTTGCGTTCAGACATCCGACGGCGTGAGGTCGCGGCCCTGTTCCTGTGGGAGACGCTGCCCAGCGAGCCGCGCTCCAGCTCCATCCATCTACGCAGACTTCTCGATCCGCTGCTTCTCCTTCAACTCGTTTGCCTTTTCCTGCTTGTGGCCGTTCTTGCTCAACCGGTGTTATCGTCTCGCGTGCAGCGGATCTCCGCTCTTGCCATAGTGGTTGATGCGAGTGCCAGCATGCGCACGGTACGCGATGATGGATCGACGTGCTACGACGCGGCGATCGAACGCGCACTGGAGATCGTGGACGAGAGCCCGGCGGAGTACACAGCGGTTGTCTTCCTCTCGTCGCGCACGACCCTGACAACGCACGAGACGGTGTCAAAGGCACCGATTCGCAGCGACCTGTCCGCATCGGAGCCGACCTGGAACGGAGACGGAACGTCCGACGATCTGGTCAACGCGCTGTCGGCGGCGGGGGGAGTGGATCGGTTCGATCGCATTGTCTTCATCTCGGATCGTCCGCTGGAAGACGCTCCCGGCACCGTCGAGACGTTCGCGGTGTCCGGAGGGGATAACGTTGCGCTCACCGCGTTCTCTGTACGGGAAAACGTCGGCTCCTCAGGAGCCACAGCGTTTGTCCAGCTCGTGAACTCCACCGACACTTATCAGGACATCGAAGTCGTCGTGTCCGACGGACACACCCAGACGTCGCTGCCGGTTCTGTTGTCTCCGGGTGTTCCGGAACGCGTGATTGTGCCGTTCCCTGCATCGTCGGGAAGCACATTTACCACTACGCTAGAGACGGACGATGCCTTTGCGGGTGACAACACGCGATACTTCGCTCTTGATCGAGCGCTGGACCTTCGCGTTTGGTGGATCGGCGACACGAACCAGTATCTGTGGGCCGCCCTTCGGGCAAGCGCACCCATCGTCGAGGCGGGGTCGCCGGACACAGCCGACGTGATTGTGGTATACGATGCACAGGTTCCCGCGACGCTCTCCGGAACGATCCTTCTCGTTCACGGGGAGATCGTTGACGAAGCGGAATTGGCCGCCGACGTAGCCGGCGGGCCGGTTCGTGCCTCGGGCGTCGATAGCCCTCTGCTCGAGGGAGTCGAGCCGGCAGATCTCTACGTGACAGGGCTGCCGGGCGACGTTCGCGTTCCGAACGATGCCACCGTTCTCCTTGAGGCTGCGTCGATCCCGCTGCTCGTGACATGGAAGACGCAGCGTCACGAGGCGATTCTGATCAGTACCACGCTTGACGCGACGAACCTTCCGATCACCGTTGACTTCCCGATCCTCATTCGCAACGTGCTCTCTGCTGTCGTCCGTCTACCGGCAGAGCTGTCGTACGACACGGCCGTTGTCGGTGAACCGGTTCCACTCAGCGGCTACGGAACGATCGAGCGAATCGAGGCGGCAGGCGGGAATCTTGTTGCTGATACACTGCGCGTCAGCGAGGCGTTCTACCCGGATCGCCCGGGTCTGTACACCGTCTACAGCAGCCGAGGCGTCTTCCCGATTGCGGTGAACATCTCGCCCACAGAGTCAAGCGCGGTGCAGTCAGCGGACGACGCATCATCGCCTGCATCCACGTACGGCCTTGCCGACCGCCAGTACTGGCGGTCGCTCTGGCCGCTTCTCGTGGCGCTCGTTCTGGTCCTGCTGGTCGCAGAGACGATTGTGCGAAACTGGAAGCTGGTACGGCGTAGGAGAGGAGCGCAGGGATGATCCAGTTCCAGACCCCCTGGGTTCTTGCGCTCTACCCGGTGGCAGCGGCGCTTCTGCTCGTCTTCCTGCGCATGCGATGGCCACGGCTGGCGTCGCGTCTCGTGCTGCTTCTTCTTCTGTTCCTCGCGCTCGCCCGTCCCGAGGTATCGACCTCGAGCCGTGTGCAGGAGGCGATGATCGTGCTGGACCGTTCTTCGAGTGTTCGCCTGTCAAGCGATGAGCTGGACACGTTTGCTTGGATTCAGCAGCTCGTTTCGACCGATGAACATGTGCGTTTCGGATTGGTCGAATTCGGAGGACGTGCAAGCATCGTTTCGCTGCCCGGTTCGTTTTCCGCCAGTCTGTACCCGGCTGAGATCCCAGCAACGCCTACCCGGCTTCTTCCGGCGATTGAAGCGGCGCTGGCATCGTTCTCCAATCAGGGCTCCGGCCAGATCGTTCTCATCTCCGACGGTTCATTCACCGATGACGCGACCGCCGCGATTGCGGCTGCCCAGGTCGCAGGGGTTCCGATTCACGTTCTACCCATTGGTCAGCGCGTTGCCGCGGACCTCGTGCTACGCGATGTCGACGCTCCCAGCGAGGTGAACGTTGGAGCGTCCGTTTCTCTCGTTGTGCAGATTGACGCGCCACGCGCGACGTCTGCCCGCTTGGTCGTCTATAGGGATACCACGTTGCTGACGGCTGAGGATATCGCTCTTGTCGAAGGGATCAATCAGTTCTCCGTCACCGACACGCTCGACGAGTCGGGGTTCTTCACGTACCGCGTTTTGATTCACTCCGACAGCGATCCCGTATCCGATAACAACACACTCAGTGCTGCCGTGCGCACGACGACGCAACCGTCGGTGCTGCTCGTCAGCGCTGAGGAAACTCCGATTGCGGCGAAGCTCCTCGATGCACTCAGCGTGTCGTACGAGTTCTCCACCCAGGTTCCGGCGATTGAAACGCTGTCACAGTACAGCCGTCTCATTGTGGCCGGTCTTCCACTTGACACGTTGAGCACAGCGGACGCCGATACCGTAGACCAGTTTGTCCGCAACTTGGGCGGCGGCGTGTTGGTTGTGCGCGGAGAGGAATCCGTTCAGGCGTTCTATGACTCTACGATCGATCATCTTCTCCCGGTTTCGTCCACCGTCCCCGAGATTGAGGAGGAACCCAGTCTCGCTCTGGTGTACGTGCTGGACCGCTCGTCGAGCATGCGCGAGTTGGTGAGCGGTGTTGCGAAGATTCGAATCCTTCGCGATGCAACGGCGGCAAGCGTATCGCTTCTTCCGTCGAGCACATTGGTTGGGATCATCGGGTTCGACGACGAGCACGACTGGCTCCTGCCGATCTCTCCCGCCGGCGACGCTGTGGAGATCTACGGCGTGCTACGAAACCTGAGGGCCTACGGAGGAACGGATCTCTACTATCCGCTTCTCGATGCCGCCGAGCAGCTGATCGAGGTAGCTGCACGCTCCAAACACATTCTCCTCGTCTCGGACGGGAAGACCGTCGCTGCTGCGCGCGACTACGACTCGCTGTACACGATGCTGCGGGAGAACGAGGACATCACGCTGTCGATCATCGCGCCCGGAACCGATCTGAATCTCACGTTACTTGAAGAACTCGTCGACGCGGGGTCGGGCACGTTGTACCTCGTCCCGGAGTTCGATGCGTTGCCTGCCGCCATCCTTGATGCAACGCAGAACCTGAGCCGTAGCCGTCTCGTAGCGGAGCCGACCGAGGTGACGGGGACGTTCGCGGAAGGCCTCGACATCCCGGCCGTAGAGTCATACGTTCTTACATACCCACGATCGGCTTCGCAGACGTACTTGTGGGCCGGTGACGACCCGCTGTTCGCTACGTGGAACGTAGGCCTCGGGATCGTCTCCGTGCTCAACACCGACTTGTCCGGCGTGGGCACGAGTTCGTGGACATCGTGGAGCGGTCTTGCCGGTCTGTTCGCGGAGTTCCTCAGTGCGACGGAGCCTGCAAGCGTTTCCGCAGAAGGCTTGTACGTCAACGTTACCGTAGCAGCGGATGATGTCGATGTCCTCGTGGACGCTCGCACGAGTGATGGGATCTTCGCCAACGGGCTTGACATCAGTGCTGATCTGCTTCCGGCGCAGCAGACGGCCGCATTCGAGCAAGTGGGACCCGGGTTGTATCACGCGACATTCGAACTGCCTGCGGTAGGTGGATACGCCCTTCGCGTGGCGGATGCGACGATGGGGCGATCCGTGACAGCCCCTGTAACCGTTTCGTACTCACCGGAGTATCTCAATGCGGGATTGACTCTCGACGTGTTGACGGGGATTGCCGGGGCGACCGGCGGCGAGGTTCTCTCCGATACCGAGCCCGATCTTCCGTCGGGTGCGGCTACTGCTCGGAGGCGGTACGTCGCGATACACAGGTACCTTCTGTACGCAGCCCTTGCGCTCTTGTTCGTTGAGCTCGTCGTGCATCGATGGCCGCGACGTTGGGTGCCGCTGGGATAGCACCACCGCTTTCGTGATTGATCGGATCCGGGTTCCTTCCTTATAATCCGGCTTGACGGGGAGTGGCGCAGCCTGGTAGCGCGCCTGCTTTGGGAGCAGGAAGTCGCTGGTTCAAATCCAGTCTCCCCGACTGTGAAGGGGGTTGTCGTGTCCGATCAACAAGCTCACGTTTCCCTGTACCGGCGGTATCGGCCGAAGACATTTGCCGACGTCGTCGGACAAGAGGAGATTGTTCGGACACTGAAGAACGCCGTCCGTTCCGGCGAGGTCGCTCACGCCTACCTGTTTGCGGGAGAGCGAGGAATCGGGAAAACGTCCATCGCGCGCATTCTGACGCGGGCGGTCAATTGCGAACATCCCTCTGACGGCGAGCCGTGTAACACGTGTGGCGCGTGCTCGGCAATCCTTTCGAGCAGAACACTCGATGTCGTGGAGATCGACGGTGCGTCAAACCGCGGGATCGATCACATTCGCAGGCTTCGCGAAGAGGTGAACTTCGCTCCGGCCGATCTGTCGAAGAAAGCGTATGTGATCGACGAAGTGCACATGCTGACGAACGAGGCGTTCAATGCGCTACTTAAGACATTGGAGGAGCCGCCGCCGCATGTGATGTTTGCGTTTGCCACGACCGAACCGCACAAGGTTCCGCGCACGATCATCTCACGGTGTCAGGCGTTTGAGTTCCGCAGGATTCCGCGTGAGGCGATGGAGCAACATCTGGCACACGTCGCCGAAGCGGAAGGAGCGGCAATCGATCTCGACGCGTTGCAGATCATCGCGCATCGTGCGAACGGCGGGCTGCGTGACGCCTTGGTAATGCTCGAACAGGCAATGAGCTACGGTGGGGAACGGATCACCGCGGAGTCCGTGCTCGATATGCTTGGGCTGGTCGGCCGCGAGACGCACGAGCGTTTCCTCGAAGCCGTGGAGGGAAACGATCGGAAGGGAGTACTCGACATCGTCGAGTCCATCGTTGACCGTGGGAAGGATCTCGAGGTCTTCCTCGACGACGTAATCCATGAAGTACGGGACCGCCTTGCTGCCTCGGATCGCATCGACGCGCGTGCTCTTGCTGTTGCTCGTCACCTCTTGGACGTAAAGACGAGCCTCTTCCGGTCCCTTGATCGGAGGATCCGTTTCGAAATCGGCATCCTGCAGCTCCTGAGCGAGATTCATCCTTCGGAGAACACGCTGGCAGCGGCGCACCCGGTGGTCTCGAAGACGAAAGCGCAAGACGATGCGCATACGACCGATCCGTCTCTCACGGACGGGCCGGCCGCCTCGACGCAAGCGGAGCAACAGCCCAAACCGTCGAAGAGGAAGGAGCTGCCGGCAGGAGAATCGGCGGCGGAGACGGTCCCAGGATGGGTGGATCTTCTGAAGGAGATCGAGTCCGAGCGGATTGCGATTGCGGCGTTTCTGACGGAAGGGTCGCCGTCGCTCAACGAACAGCGGCTCGTCCTCTCGTTTCATCCGGAACATACGTTCCACAAGGAGAGCCTCGAGAAACAGGCGAACTACCAGTATCTCGCAGGAGCGATTCGACGCACATTCGGAGATGATGTTCGTCTGGAGTTAACGTACGATGGTGCGGTGGAGAAGAAACCGTTACCACACGAGCAGTTGCGGGACAAGGCGCGTCTCGTCTGCGAGACATTCGACGGTGAAGTTGTGAAGGAGGAGTGGTGAAAGGGCTCGGCAATATCGGCGACTTGATGAAGCAGGCGAAGAAGCTCCAGCAGGATCTCGAGAAGGCACAGGAAGAGATCGGGCAGATGAAGGTCGGTGCCTCGGCCGGCGGCGGGATGGTCACCGCCACCGTGAACGGCCGAGGTGAACTCATCGACCTAGCCATCGAGCGGGAAGTCGTCGATCCCGATGACGTCGAAATGCTGATCGACCTCGTCGTGGCCGCTGTACAGGAAGCTCAGAAGAACGCACACGATGAAGCGCAGGAGAGGCTCGGACCGCTGTCTCAGGGACTCCCCGGACTTCCGATGTGAGGGGGAGGAGCGCCCCTGCCGTTTGCGACATGCTCGTACGCTCCGGTATAGTCTGCGCCATCATGCCGCAGCGAGGATGCCATGCTGACTGAGATTGAGCAGCTCCTTTCCCTACAGGAGTTCGACGAACGCCTTGAGGATCTTGCCGCGCAGCTTGACCGCCTCGCCGCACAGCGCTCGGCGCTCGAAGCGAAACAGCAGGGCGAGGAGAAAACCGTCACCGATACCCGCGAGCATCTCCGTCACCTCGAGCACGAAAGCCGCATGCGCACGCTCGAAGTGGACGAACTGGATTCCCAAATCCGTGAGTACCAGAAACGTCTTGACGAGGGGATCATCAGTTTCAAGGAGATGGAGGATCTGCGGGCAAAGATCAATAGCGAGCGATCGCGAATCAACCGCCTGGAAGACGAAGCGCTCGATCTCATGAACCAGGTGGACAGCCAACACAACGTAATCGCAGACGCCGAAGATCATCTCGGCGTTCGCACAACGGAGATCGGTAGCCAGATTGAGCAGCTGGACCGTCGGGTTCACGGCATCAACGAGGAGTTGCACGAGTGCAAGCACGACCGCGACAGACTCGTTGGCGAAATGGCTCCGTATCTGTGTTCCCAGTACGAATCGCTACGCGGCACGTTTGCCCGCCCTGTTGCAAGCATCGAAAACGGGACGTGTTCCGGCTGCAAGCTTCGATTGAGCGGGCACACTGTGGAGCGCGTGCGAAGCGAGTCCGGCATTGTCACCTGTGAGCACTGCTCGCGCATCTTGTACATCGACTAGGCGACGTCATGCTGTCGACGCCGTATACTGTCCCGACTGAGCAACCGCTTTTCACGCGATAGGAGAGGGCCAGGAAGACGCTGGCTGCGTACTCGCAGCTGGAGGAAAGTCCGGACTCCACAGGGCAGGCCACTGAGGAAACCTCAGCGGGGGCGACCTCGGGAAAGTGTCGCAGAGAACAGACCGCCGATGGCGCGCTGACTGCAGGGCGTACAGGCAACGGTGAAACGGTGGTGTAAGAGACCACCAGCGGTACGAGCAATCGTGCCGGCTGACAAACCCTGGCCGGAGCAAGGCCAAATAGGAAGGTGCTTGAGAGTGACCCGCTCGAGCCTTCGGGTAGGCCGCATAGATGGATGTCTTCCCACGACAGAATCCGGCTTATCGGCCCTCTCTTCGCAATCATGAGACGCCGCCGCTGGTGGTGGATCGCGCTGTCTCTGTACGTCGTCGGCATATTCCTTGTGCCGACGCTTGCAGCGCACTCGGGAACAGCGGCCGCTTCATCGCTTGACAAGGTGTATCACGCGGCGGAGTACTTCGGACTCGCCGTGCTGGCGACGACGGCCGCCCGGCAGCGGTCGCGCGCATTTCTGCTGTGTGTCCTGATTGCTGTGGTAGACGAAGCGCACCAGCTACTACTCCCGCTACGGCAAGCCGACGTCCTCGATCTTGCGGCCGACGCCGCCGGGATCGTACTCGGGTTCGCGTCGACACACGCCGTCTTGTTGTGGTGCAGAGCACGACGTATACTGGCCAAACGTAGATCAGGAAAGGACAAATAGCATGTGGTTCGGGTACTTGTTCTTCGGGCCGAGTCTGTTCATCTTGCTCCCGGCGATCGCACTTGGGATCTACGCCCAATGGAAGGTACGGTCTACGTACTCGCGGTATTCGCGTGTTCCATCAAGCTATGGGATTACCGCAGAGGCGACGGCAAAGCGCATTCTCGAGAGCGAGGGGGTGGCCGACGTACGCATCGACTCGACGCAGCGCACGCTCGGCGATCACTACGATCCGAAGAAACGCGTTCTTCGCTTGTCCGCGCCGACATCCACGGCGATTGCCGCAATCGGAGTCGCGGCTCACGAGGCGGGTCACGCGATCCAACATGCTCGCGGATTCAAACCGCTTGCCCTTCGCAGCGCGATTGTCCCAATTGCCAACTTCGGTTCGCAGTTGGCGTTTCCGCTGTTCTTCGTCGGTTTGATCTTCCAGTGGCAGCCACTGGTGACGGCAGGAATCTGCCTATTCTCGGCCGCGGTGTTCTTCACTCTGATCACCCTTCCGGTTGAATTCGATGCCAGTCGACGCGCTGTGGCCGCTCTTCGGAGCACGGCGGTCGTCAACGAGGAGGAGGTCGGGGCAATCAAGGAAGTGCTGTTCGCCGCAGCGCTGACCTACGTAGCGGCCGCTGCTATGGCGGCGCTGCAGCTCCTGATGCTTCTTACGGTGAGTCGGCGCAGATGAAACTTGCACCGTCTTTGCTCTCCGCGGATTTCAGCGCCCTGCTCGAGGAAGCGCGGTCGGTTGAGCCGTACGTCGACCTGTTCCATTGGGATGTGATGGACGGACACTTCGTGCCGAACCTGACATTCGGTCCTCCCGTGGTGAATGCCCTGCGGGATCGGGTGACGCTTCCGTTCGACATCCACCTAATGATCGATCACCCGGCGGAGTACGCCGCTAAGTTCCGCATCCGGCCCGATGACCTCATTGTGTTCCACGTCGAGAGCTCCGATCCGGCAGGTGAAGTCATCACGACCATTCGCGAGCACGGTGCAAGGGTTGGAATCTCGCTTCGACCGGGGACCCCGCTCTGCGCTCTCGATCCGCACCTTGATGCGGTGTCGTCAGTCCTTGTAATGAGTGTGGAACCGGGTTTCGGCGGCCAAGCGTTTCTTCCCGATGCGCTCGATCGGATCCGTGCACTACGAGCGATGCTTGCGGGACGGCCGGTGGACATCGCAGTTGACGGCGGGATCCATCCAGGGAACGCTGCGGCCGTGCTCGAAGCGGGTGCCGACATTCTGATCGCCGGCTCTGCGATCTTCCGGGCCGACGACCGGGTACGCGCAATCCGCTCGTTTCGCGAGGCCGCACGGTGAACGACGGCGGGATGATGCGCCTGGCCCTGGGGCTGGCGGCGCTCGGCGAGGGGGACGTTAATCCGAATCCACTTGTGGGGGCCGTGGTGGTCGGCCGCTCCGGAGCGATCGTCGGACGCGGCTATCACCGTGTGTACGGAGGGCCGCACGCCGAAGTGTTCGCGCTCGACCAGGCCGGAGAAGACGCTAGAGGGGGCACGCTGTACGTGACCCTCGAGCCATGCTGTCACTACGGGAAGACGCCGCCTTGTAGCGAACGAATCATCGCATCCGGTATTGCCCGCGTGGTATACGCCGTGGCCGATCCGACACCGGGGCGACGCGGATGCGGAGCGACAGCGCTTGAGGCGGCGGGGATACAGGTCGTTGAGGGCGTCCTGAAAGACGAAGCCACGAGGCAAAACGAGAGCTTCTTCCACTACACACAGACCGGTCGGCCTCTCGTTGTAGCAAAAGCAGCGCTCAGTCTGGATGGGCGAATCGCTAGCAGGACCGGGGATGCGAAGTGGATCTCCGGCGAAGCGTCGCGGCTTGAAGCCCACCGGTTGCGCCGACGGATGATGGCGATTGCGGTCGGCGTGGGAACGGTCGTGGTCGACGATCCCAGCCTGACAGTACGCCACGTGTTCGGGCGCGACCCAACGCCCGTTGTGCTCGATCCTACGGGGCGGGTCCCCGAAGATGCGAGGCTGCTTCGCGGGCCGACGAGGCCGATCATAGTGACTCACTCGATGCCGCCTGAGAAGGAGACGCGATTGATCGGCGGGGGAGCGCGTGTCTGGCGCGTACGATGCGGCGAGG
>Ga0272442_10001520_pt1 | contig 35206 bp, 25 predicted proteins | sample SSMForm2O_FD_200262 | JGI IMG/M metagenome (GOLD analysis project Ga0272442, IMG submission 200262) | Marine sediment archaeal communities from Little Sippewissett salt marsh, Falmouth, MA, United States - SSM-Form-2O | ecosystem: Environmental > Aquatic > Marine > Wetlands > Sediment ... | reverse complement strand
GTAACCGGCGACAATTCACTGCTCGATGGTACGATTCCGGATCTGAAGACACGGAACTGGCTGACCTGAAGCATTCTGACAAGCGGCTGAGAATGCCGGAAACTAAAGTCCCACTGTAACCCGATTGTCTTGCCAGGCACTCTGTAGTATTCTTCCTGGCCATGAAAAACATAATCATTGCAATCAGCCTGGCCTTCGTAATCACCGGTTGCGCGACCGGCAGACAGCAGAAAGGTGCCGGGGAGGCATCCGGCTCACAGACTCTTCCCGACTTCAGCCTGAAGGACATAAGCGGAAAGACGCACTCGTTTTCCCGTTATCTGGGCGAAAAAGTAATCCTCATAAGCTTCTGGGCCACCTGGTGCGAGCCGTGCAAGAAGGAGATGATGCAGCTGGAAAAAATCTACGCCGAAAGAAAAGACCGCGGCTTTACGGTTCTTTCCATCTGCATGGACGAACCCGAGACACAGGGCGATGCCCGCACCTTTGTCAGGCAGAGGAGGTTCACCTTCCCCGTTCTGCTTGACTCCGAGTCCACGGTAACGCAGAAGCTCAACCCGCGCAGGAGCGCGCCCTTCAGCATGCTGGTCTCTAAAAAGGGCGAGGTCGTATGGAGGCACGAGGGTTTTGTGAGCGGGGACGAAAAAGAAGTGGCAAAGGTAGTGGATGCCGAGCTGCTTAAATAGAGTCTGCCTGATTACGATTTTCTTTATCGTTCTTCTGGCCCTGCCGGCTGAAGCGGCCGACCCGGCTGCAGAGTTCAGTGTAACGGTCACTCCCCGGGTTCTGCGGCCGGGCGAAACGGGCCGGTTGAACATCAAGACGGTGATACCCGCGGGCTTTTACATGTACAGCATGAACAGGATTGAATCGGGCCCCAAACCTCTGGGATTCAGGCTCGAAACACCTAAAGGCATTGAGCTTGAGGGCAACTGGCACGCGCCACGACCGAAAACCAAGCACGATGAAAATTTCAACAAACAGGTGGAGTACTACACCGGGAGCGTGGTTCACTCCATTCGGCTAAAAGCGCTTGAATCAACTGCAGCGGGTGAATACACCATCCCCGTTCATATTACGGGCCAGATCTGCGACAAAAACCGCTGTCTCTTCCAGTCGGGCGACATAAGCGCAGGGTTAAAGATCGAAAAAGGCGAAACGAGAAAGGAATTCCTTTCCGCCGGTCTAAAGGGCGTGCCCGTCGGAGTGGACGCTGCAGGCGACGCCGCCGGTGGCACAGAAGATCTGAAAAGCAGGGGGGTTTTAGCCTTTCTCCTCATCGCATTTCTTGCCGGCCTTGGTGCTCTGGCAACCCCGTGCGTCTTTCCCATGATTCCCATTACCATGTCCTACTTCGCCAGGTTCAGGAGCGTGAGCATGCGGCGGAGCGTTCTGATGGCGGCCATTTACGCCGGCTCCATCGTTGTTTCGCTCACACTCGTGGGTGTTGTCATTTCCGCCGTGTTCGGCGCGGCAAGCATGCAGATACTGTCCACGCACTGGGCTTTCAACCTCTTCATTGTGCTTCTCCTTGTCGTTTTCGCTCTCAACCTGCTCGGCCTTTTCGAGATACAGGTGCCGGCTTTTCTGACGGACAGAACCAGAAAACTCGAGGGCCTGGCGGATCAGGCCGGCGCGGCCGTTCTCAGGCAGATTATCGGCGTCTTCTTCATGGGTGTAACTTTCACCCTCGTCTCCTTTACCTGCATCGGCGGATTCGTCGGCGCCATACTCGCCCTGGCCGCAACCGGTGAATGGTTCTGGCCCACACTCGGGATGCTTTCCTTCTCATTTGCCATGGCACTGCCCTTTTTCTTCCTCGCCGTCTTCCCCACTGCGGCCGAGAGCCTGAGGGGCAAAAGCGGCGACTGGATGAATGCCATCAAGGTCTGCCTCGGCTTCATCATGATGGTCATTTCCCTGAAGTTCCTGTCCAACATGGATCTGTCACTGGAACTTGGCCTGATTAAAAGACCCCTGGTGCTGAGCCTGTGGACCGTGATTCTGGCGTCACTGGCTCTTTATCTCCTGAGGATGTACCGGCTGCCGAATGATCTGGACGAAACGCCGAAACCCGTGGGCGTTGTACGGCTTCTGTTTGCAGTCGCATTCGGCGCGCTCGCTGTTTTTGCAGGGTCGGGCGTGGGTCATAACAGGTCCATGGGAGGATTGATGGACGGATGGCTGCCCCCGGCCGTGTATCCCGGCGATGAAACAGCTGGCTCCGGCAGCAGTGCGGACGCGATTGACTGGATAAAGAACGATCTGCCCGCCGGCATCGAGCGGGCGAAAAGCATGCACAGGCCCGTGCTGATCGATTTCACGGGCTATCAGTGCACGAACTGCAAGTACATGGAAGGCTCGATTCTTACAAAACCCGCCGTACGCCGTCACCTGGACAGCATGATTCCTGTAAAAGCCTACACTGACGGTTCGAAAAAGGTTAACAGGCAGCAGCGAAAGTACCAGCTCGATAATTTCGGCACTGCCGCACTTCCGTACTGGGTCGTTCTCGACCCGTTCGATTCAAAGCCCCTTGCAACATTCACCATGACGAAGGACCCGGCCGAGTTTGCAGCATTTCTCGAAAAGGGAATCAATGAGTTTGAAAAAAAGAAGCCGCAAAAAACACCCGAACCGGAAAAAGCCCGGGCAAATGCGCCCGAAAACAAAGCGCACAAGCTCGAGTTCCCGCATCTTCTTACCTCCAAACCCGTATCCTTTGATTCCTTTAATGGCAAATGGGTGCTCCTCAACTACTGGGCCTCCTGGTGCGCCCCGTGCAGGGAGGAGCTCAAGGATGTTTTCCCTTCAGTTCTGAAGGATTACGAGAAGTTGCACCTGGTGACCATAGCCTTTGATGATGAAGACGGTAAAAAGGCGGCCGGTAAGTTCATTAAAACAGTTACAATTCCGCGGCACACGCCCCTTCACGGACCGGAAGAGCCCGAAGAAGCCCACCTGCCGGACGAACTGAAAATAAAGGGCACGAGCTTTCCCGTAAGCTTTCTGCTGAACCCGGACGGAAAAGTGGTCAAACGACTCGACAGGGCAATGACAAAGGCCGTTCTGAAAGAGTGGATGAAGGAAATCGGGGAGCAAAAACACTGACATACGGTGTTTAACCTGATAAGGCCCTCGAGGTTTTTATGCATGACAATTCTGTTAAATTCCTTTAAAAGGGCTTTGCTTGAAGGGATAAGTGGTTAAATACATTGCTGATGCATACTCGGGGGGCGAGAAAGGTTTTTTCATGATTTCCGACAGATGGCTAAAGCGCACTCCGCTGGTGCTGTTTGCATGTCTGACACTCATGTACATCTGTACTGCATGCGGACCAGGCACGGACGAGGGTGCTGATGCAGACGAAATTACAGTCCCGGTGGAGATCCAGCAGGTTGTCCGTGGTGATGTGGCCAGAATTCTTCGTTTCACCGGTGATATCGAGGCCCAGGCCGATGTCCGCGTCTTTTCACAGATTCCCGACCGAATACTCAAGCTCAGGATAGAGGAGGGTGACGAAGTGAAAGCGGGCCAGATCCTGGCCGTGATAAGGTCGTCAGCTCTGAAGGAGTCCGTAAGCCAGGCAAGGGGTGGGCTCGATGCCGCCAGGGCCAACGTGGAAGGCCTGAAGGACCTGCTGGCAAGACAGGAAAGACTGCGTGCATCCGGCGTGATCCCCGAAGCCACAATCGAGGCCACCCGCAATCAGCTTGCAGCTGCCCAGGCTCAGACAAGACAGCTCGAAGCGGCAACGGGTCTGGCCAACCTGCGAAAAACCGACGCAATTGTACGGGCTCCCATTTCAGGCATAATTGGAAGACTGTTTCTCAAAATAGGAGATTTTGCCGGCCCCGGTATTCCCATATGCACTGTGGTTCAGATGGAGCGCGTCAAGGTAAGCTTTGATGTCCCGGAGACCGAATTTCTCCTTGTCAGGCGCGACATGGCCGTTGACGTACGCCTGCGCGCCCTGCCCGAAAAGACCTTCAGCGGAAGGGTTACGTCCGTAAGCCCGACCATAGACCTCATGTCGCGAACAGCCAGGGTGGAGGTGAGCCTTGATAACAGCGAACAGATCCTCAAGCCCGGCATGCTTGCCGAAGTATGGATAGAGGTGGATCGTCATACAGATGTAATAAGAGTGCCCTTTGACGCGCTTATGCTGGATCCCAGGCCGGATGGAATGGGTTATCGAGCTTTCGTATTTACGGACGGCACAGCCGAAGAGCGGAAGCTCGAAGTCGGATACAGGGACAACGGAAACGTCGAGATTACGAACGGCTTGAAGGAAGGCGAACAGATCATAATAGAGGGCAAGCACCTTCTGCAGAACGGCAACAGGGTTCGCATTGTGGATACTCCCGCAGATGCGCAGACGGAAAAACAACCCGCGTCAAAAACGCAGGAGCAACCGGCCGAAGCCGAAGATGAAGCCGGTGACGTGAAATGAAGATAGCGGCCGTTGCAGTAAGAAGGCGCATAACCTTCCTGATGATCTACCTGTCTGCCGTGGGCTTCGGGATCTTTTCACTCACGCGCCTGGGCCTGGACATGTACCCGGACATATCCTTCCCCCTCGTGGCCGTGATCGTTCAGTACCGGGGTGCAGCACCACAGGACATAGAACAGCTGGTGACCCGCCCGCTGGAAGAGGCGTGCGCCTCGGTGGAGGGAGTCGAAGAGATTTCCTCCGAATCCAAGTTCGGTGCGTCCGTGCTCATGGTGAATTTCGAATGGGGAACTAACATCAGGGAGGCCGAACAGGATATTCGCAAGAACATCGACATGTTCTGGGAACAGCTTCCGCAGGATGCAGAGTCCCCGCTCATTTTCTCGTTCGATCCCTCCATGCAGCCCGTGATCTTCTTCGGCATAAGCGGGCCATATGACCAGGCCCGGCTTCGACAGATATCCGAGAGCAACATCGAGCCGCAGATCGAAAGGATCCCGGGCGTTGCTATGGCCGAGACCATAGGCGGGCTCAAGCGCGAGATACAGGTACGCATAAGGCCCGAGCAGCTCAGGGCGGTTAATCTGTCGCCCATGCAGATCGTAAACGCTCTCAGAAGCGAGAACCTGGACATTCCGGGCGGAAGCACTCAGTACGGAAAAATGGAGTACAGCATACTGCCCAAGGGTCAGTTTCACAGCGTCGACGAGATCAGGGAGATTCCGGTCACGATGCGGCAGGGCACCGTCATCAAGCTCAGTGACGTGGCCGACGTTGTGGACACGTTCCACGAGGAAACGCGCATCATCCGCGTCAACGGCAAACCCGGCATCATGCTCCTTATCCGCAAGCAGTCGGGCGCCAACAGCGTCGAAGTGGCCGGCAACGTGATCGCACAGCTTCCAAATATCGAGAAACGCCTCCCCCGCGGCATGAAGATGAACATCATCTTCAACCAGGCAGATTTCATAAATGAATCGCTCGGAAACCTGGGCTCCACGGCCGTAATCGCCGTTATACTGTCCGCCTTTGTGCTCCTCTTCTTCCTGCGCAACATCCGGGCCGCACTCATAGTGTCCACAGCGATACCGGTCTCAGCCGTTCTTACGTTCGCGGCAATGGACCAGAGCGACATGAGCCTGAACATCATATCCCTGGCCGGCATTGCGCTTGCCGTAGGCATGCTGCTGGACAACTCCATAGTCGTTCTCGAAAGCATATTCCGTTACGTGGAGATGGGAGAGAAGCCTCATGTGGCCGCCGTAAAGGGTACGGAAGAGGTGGGCATGGCCATTACGGCTTCCACAATGACCACGATTGCCGTTTTCGCCCCGGTGCTGTTCGTTCCCGGCATTGCGGGTGCGATGTTCCGCGACATGGCGGCCACCATCTGCTTTTCTCTCACAATATCTCTCATGGTAGCGCTCACGCTCATACCACTGGGCGCATCCGTAATGCTTGAACGCCAGGGGTCTGAAAAGAAAAAACGCAGCGTGGGCGGATGGATACTGTGGGTGATTTTCCTTCCGGTCACGCTGCCGTGGTTCATAATCAGCAGGACCGTGGGCTGGGCTCTCAGCAGGTTCTCGGAAGTTTTTCTCAGGGCCATCAGTACGTCTTACAGGTTTCTGCTCGACCGGGCCATGCAGCACAGGGTAAGTACCTTCGTTATTGCATTCCTCCTTCTCGCCGGCTCGGTCTTTCTGGCAACGCAGATAAAGCAGGACTTTTTCCCGAAAGAAGACCAGTCAATGACATTTTTCCAGCTCAAAACCGAAGTTGGAACCCATGTAGAATCAACGGACACCTATGCACGGCAGGCAGAGAAGATCATCAAGAAGACCGTCCCAGAGATGGAGGTCGTTTCAGCCGACATCGGAGTGGGCGACGGATTCGGCGCCATGTTCGGCGAGGGCAGTCATGCCGCACTCTTCCGCATACGCCTGAGCGACAAGGGCACGCGGGAAAGAAGCCAGCAGGAAATCGAAGAAGCCCTGAGAGACGCTTTCAAGGAGATACCGGGCGCTACAGTGGACGCTTTCATGCCCTTTAATCTGACAGGCGGATCAGATCTTGAAATCAAGATAGTGGGTCATGATCTCGATACCGCGCGCAGTGTCGGCATGAAAATCAAGAATATCGTCGAAAGCGATCCGGATGCGGCCGATATCATGTTCAGCCTGGATGAAGGAAGGCCCGAGTACCACATAATTTACGACCGTCAGAGGCTGGCCGCGCTCGGGCTCCCGGCTTCGGCGCCTTCGTCCGTAATATCCACCTTCTTCCAGGGAACGATAGCTACGGTCTATCGCGAAGAAGGCGAGGATTTTTACGTTCTCGTAAGGGCCCCGAAGGAAGTACGAAAGAACCCGCGCGCGCTTGAAAACCTGCTTATTCAGACCCCGTCGGGTAAGAGCGTGCCATTAAGCAGCATAGCGAATATTAAAAGAGCACTCGGTCCTACAAAGGTAACGCGCCTGGATCAGAAACGCGTGGTTACCGTGAGCGCGAGCTCGACCGGCGGGGATCTGGGCGGTCTTACTTCGCGCATACAGGAAAAACTGGATAAATTCCCGTGGCCCGAGGGCTTCGGCTACAGGATCGGGGGCACGGCCGAGGACCTGATGGAATCCTTCATGTACCTTGGAATCGCCCTCATCGTTGCCCTCATACTCGTTTACATGGTGATGGCCTCGCAGTTCGAGTCGCTGCTTGAGCCCTTCATCATTTTCATCACCATTCCCTTCAGCCTTATCGGATCCGCTCTCGTTGTTGATATCACTGGTATTCCCATCTCGGTTACGGCCATCATAGGCCAGATCATGCTTGTAGGTATCGTGGTGAACAATGCCATTGTGTTCGTGGATTATGCCAACCGAATGATGGAAAAGGGCATGGATCGCCTTGATGCCGTGATAGAGACCGGACGGGTCAGGATGCGGCCCATACTCATGACCGCGCTTACGACCATCTTCAGCATGCTGCCGCTCGCTCTCGAAATCGGAACCGGCGCCGAAAGCTGGAGCCCGCTTGCACGCGTCATCATGGGCGGTCTCTTTGTTTCAACTTTCATCACGCTGCTCGTCGTGCCCGTACTCTTCTACTGGTTCGTAGGAATGACGAAGCGCGGCAAGGGCCTCGAAAGACCCCGCCTGACACCCTGGGAAAACCTCAACGGGTCTCCTGATTCAGCTGAGTAAAGCCGTATTATACAGCGCGTGAGCACTTCATCGCCCGACTGCCACGTCACGCCCTTTCCATTTTACACTGCCCCTGATGCGCGTGCTTGAAACGGACCAGAAAAAAATGAATATGAAATAAAGAACGGGCACAGGATAAAAAAGAGCCATCAGATAAGAAAAATTTCCCACCCGCCTGAAGTGTACGGCCGTCTGAACCGTGTATGCCGCCCAGGCAAACGGCATCAGGGCCGTATACATTGCCACGGCGCCCGCGAATGCGAGCACGGGAAAGGATAACGTTGCCATCATGCCCGTTATCCATGCGGATAATAAAACTATGGAAACTCCTGACGACATGCCCGCGGCCGTTGCCATGTTCTTGATCCATCCCAGCCTCAGGCTTGTCGGTCCTTCTGGGTACATCCTGAATTCAATCAGCCCCCTGCCGCCGAAGGTGTGTACGGGGATATTTTTTTTAACAGCGGCAGCGACAAAGGCCACGTCTTCAACCACGCTCGAGCGCACGGCCTCGTGACCGCCCACGGCTTCGTAGTCCTTCTTTGATACCAGTATGCACGGGCCAAAGCCGCCCGCCGGCCTGCCGGGTTTTGAAAACACGCCGAATGCATCAGTGCCGGCCAGTACTACCACGTTGAAAAAGGCGGAAAGGTTTTCATAAAACTCTTCAATTCTGTGAAAGGGCTGAAGCGTAATTATTCCGCCCGTCCGGCCGGCCTCGGACACGAGTCGTTCAACAGCGTCATCCTCGAGCCTGGTATCCGCGTCCAGGAACAGGAGCCACCGACCCTCAGCCTCCCGAGAGCCCACGTGGCATGCGTATGATTTTCCAAGCCACCCCGGGGGCCTGTCTTTCACGGACACGAGTCTGAACCCGTAGCTTCTTATTATTTCGGCGGTGGCGTCTTCTGATTCATCATCCACCACAATGATTTCGTCCGGCTTCAGTGTCTGGGACTTAAGCGAATCGAGCAGGGGCCTTATTCTGTGTTCCTCGTTACGTGCCGGGATGATTACGCTCAGGGAAAGGGACTTTTGTTCCGGCGGAGCATTACCGGCAACAAGCCTGATTCTCCACAGGCACAGCCATCCAGCGGGCCACAGTATGGTGGACATCAGCACGGCCACAAGCGCGAGAACGTCTGCCGTTTCCATGAAGTTTAAATACATGTATTTCGCCCAAAGGTATAGTATGTAACGCATTATGAAGAAAATCGCTGTCACGGGCGGGGGAATGGGCGGTCTGAGCGCGGCGCTGAGGCTTGCCGCGAGCGGCAGGTTCAAGGTGGATCTGTTCGAACGCAGCGACCGGGTCGGCGGAAAGGCCGGCACTCTGGAACATGAAGGCTTCTGTTTTGATACGGGCCCCACCCTGCTTACAATGGATTTTGTATTGAGGGACCTGTTCGCGGATGCCGGGGCCGACCTGGAATCATTCCTTCCCCTGAAAAAACTGGAAGCGAACTGCGTGTATTTCTTTGCCGACGGAGCACGCTTCAGCGCATGGGCGGACGAGGAGCGCCTGTGCGACGAAGCGGATCAGGTCATGAGCGATCCAGGATCCACGATGAAGGAATACCTTTCCTACTGCAATACGATTTACGACCTTACCGCGGATCTCTTCCTGTTCAGCCCTTTTCAGGAGATGAACATTTTCAGGGAATTCGGTAAAAAGAATCCGTTTGAATACCTCAGGGGCATGGATCCGTTCAGGACCATGCACAGGGCGAATGCATCGTTTTTCAAAGACGCGCGCCTAGTGCAGTTCGCCGACAGGTATGCAACCTACAACGGATCGAATCCATACAAAGCCCCGGCCACTCTTAACATAATTCAGCACGTGGAGCAGGCGGGCGTTTACGTTCCCGAGGGCGGAATCCGGCGTATTCCGGCGGCATTCGAAAAGCTGTGTCGCGATCACGGGGTTAACATTCAAACCGGAGTCGAGGTGGAACAAATACTGCTGAAGGACAGGTGCGTAAGCGGAGTCAGCGTAGACGGTGAAAAACTCGATTATGACGCCGTTGTCTCCAACTGCGACGTGCACCGCACCTATGAACGCCTCCTCGGGGACAGGTGGTCGTGGGGCGCGCTCAAGTACAGGTGGATGCAGCCGTCCACCTCGGCAATGGTCTTTTACTGGGGTGTTAAGGGGAAAAGTGATCTCTCGACGCACACGATTCTATTTCCCGAAAAGTATGCGCCGGAATTCAGGGCGCTGTTTTCAAAAAAGAAATGCCCTGATGATCCGACCGTCTACATTTACATTTCCTGCAGGTTCAGCCCGGGTGACAGCCCTGAAGATCATGAAAACTGGTATGTCATGATAAATGCGCCCGCCGATCGCGGTCAGGACTGGAAGGCCGAGACAGATCGCATGAGAGAGGCGATAAGAAAAAGGATAAGCACAACCCTCGGTATCAATATTGAGAGCAGGACGGTGTCTGAAAAGGTTTTCACTCCACCGGACATAGAAGAAAAGACAGCGAGCAGCCGCGGGAGCCTTTACGGACCGTCGTCGAACGGAAAATTCTCGGCCTTTCTGAGACAGTCAAACAGGTCGCACAGGTACAGGGGGCTTTATTTCTGCGGGGGAAGCGCCCATCCGGGAGGAGGTATTCCCCTTGCCGCTCTTTCCGGAAAGCATGCGGCCGATCTGGCAACAGAGCACGAGTCATGATCCCTGCGTCTCACAGAAAATGGGCCCTCGTTTTCTTCAACCGATATCTGGACAGACTGATAAAAAAGAACTTCAGCCATTTTTACCTTGTTAACGACTTTCCCGTAATCGAGAATGACATGTCGATTCTGATAACGCCCAACCACATAAGCTGGTGGGACGGGTTTTTCTGCCAGGTCTTTCTGCGCCGTTATGATCACAGGAAAATACACCTCATGATGCTCGAGGAGCAGCTGGCGAAACACTGGTACTTCAGCCGCATCGGGGCGTATTCCATAGAACCGTCAAAGCCCGCTTGTGTTCTCGAGACATTCAGGTACACGCGCAGCATACTCGGGGATCCGGCAAATCTCGCAATAATGTATCCACAGGGCGAGATAGAGCCTTTCTTCAAAAGACCCCTGAGCCTGAAACAGGGCGTCAGGTCAGTGCTGAATGAACGCCTTCCCACTCGCGTGCTTCCCGTGGCATTCTCAATAAACCATTACAACGAAAAGTACCCGGAAATAGCCCTGAGATTCGGCGGGGTGATAAAACCCTCAATGATACTTGAGGATTTCAACTTCTATGTCGACGCATTTCATCAAAACGTCTCGCTGTTGCACACTGCCGTTGAAAACAGAGAATTCAAAAAAGACATCATGAAGGAGCTGTAGCTCTTACTTTAACCGGCTGGAATTGTAATCAATCAGCTCCAGGAGGATGCGGCCGGCATCCTCGTTGGCCATATCGAGCCCGGCGACCATTTTACGGGCCTCTTCGGACATGGAGCCGACGCGTCGTTCGAGTTCCTGCCTGATACCGAGCTTCTCGATCATGTCGCGCACGTAGACTACGTCATCCATTGTCGCGGCGGGATTTCCAATAATATGACTCAGAGTCGATCTCGCTTCCGGCCCGGCCCTGTTGTACAGGTGAAGGATATAAAGCGTTTTCTTTCCTTCTCTTACGTCCGAACCCACCGGCTTGCCGGTCTGTTGTTCGTCACCGAAGAGACCCAGCTCGTCGTCCTTTATCTGGAAGACGATGCCGAGCTTTTCACCGATGCGGTCAACCGCATTCACCATGTCTTCGTCAAGCTCCGCAAGCAGCAGGCCCGAAATCAGCGGCAGCGAAAACGTATACCTCCCCGTCTTGTACCTGTACAGCTCCAGGATTGTGGCTTCGTCAAAAACCTCTTCGGATGCACCGAGATAGAGATCCACCATCTGGGCCGTGCCCACATAGGCCATCTCGCGCGAACACAGGTTCCAGATGCGCTGCCTGATGCCCTGATCGCATTCGAGCGTGCCCAGCAGGTCCATTGCCATGAAAAAGGCTATGTCTCCGCCGCAGATGGCCATGCCGTCGCCGAAGTGATCCGGGTCCTTGAGCCGCTGCGCGTGCGCCAGGTTGCGGTATCTCTGGTGAAAGGAATCCGCACCCCTTCTCCTTAGATCCCGGTCCATGAGATCGTCGTGTATCAGAAGGGCCGAGTGCATGATTTCGAGTGCCGTGCCCACCTTCAGCACATCCTGCGTGCCTCGTGTGCCTTTAAAATAATGACCCAGGGCCACCAGGCCTCCGCGGATCATCTTTCCCTTTTCGCTGAAAGAGGCTATCTCGCGGCATATGTCCCTGCCGAAGGGGCGAACTTTTAGTTTGTGGCATGAGGAGGTTGAAAGATACTCGTTCATGAAACGGGTAAGATCTTCCTTGTGCCGTGCGAAGAATTCTCTCATGCTGCTGTATCCGTAATAAGGAGCGCGAGTCTCAGAACAAGGAAAAAGACGAACTGAACCGCCACGTATGCCGCGGGTATCCTGTAGTCGATTTTCATTTTCAACAGATTGTAGGCCAGGGACGCGGCAAAGGCAATGATGCCCCATGCAGCGTAGTTCTGAAGAGGTATGTCAACTCCCGCCCATGTCCAGTAGTCGAGCGCTATTGCAACGGGCTCCATAACGAAGTCAAAGAGCACGCATGCCGCTGCCGCCGCCACCGCGGCCGCGAAGGGATTGGATATTTTCGATGATATCAGTGCCGAAAGGCCCAGTATGATGAGGAGCCAGTTGAAGCCGATTACGAGGGGGACGCCCATCACCTTGAAACCCAGGCTCGCCCCGTAAACATAGGAGCCGAAGACTGCGCCCGTTGCCACACCGGCTGCTTCGAGCAGGTACGTCACAACGTATGTCGCCGCGCTCCAGGCGATAAAGGTCCTGTTTACGGGAAATAGACAGTAGAGAAAAACCCAGCCTCCGAGACCCGTAAGCACAAAGGGCGTAAGCGCGATTGCATATGGCCGAGTAAAAGGCACGAGGTGGATAAGCACGCCGACAATGTAGAAAATAATGAGCTGCTTTATGACGGCGCGCGCGCTCAGGCCGAGCATTCTGTCCACAATCTTCATTTAATTCCGATGCTCCACATGTTTGACAGTATTTTAAGCACGATGATGTACCTTGGAGGTTTTACTTTCTTTTCATAAACGATGAAGGGGTTTTCCCTGATCCTGTCCGCAGTCCACAGGTACATTTCCGCCGCCGTCTTTATCGGAACGAGAAAGCGCGCGGGAATGTACGCATAACCCTCTTCGGCCTCTGCCTGCCACTTTTCGTAAAGTGCCACCTGTTTTCTGTGAAATTCCATAAAGCGTCTTGAGTGCCCGATTGCGTGTTCATACTTCAGCGACTCGAGACCGGAACCTTCGAGCGGGAGATACTGCCTGCCGAATTCAAGGTCCTCTTTAATGTCCCTGATGAAGTTGATGTACTGCATGGCCCTTCCCTGCATGCGGGCGGCGTCATGAGCCTCGCGGGGAAGATGCATGATCCGCGACATGAACAGGCCGATGACTTCCGCTGATCCGTAGATGTACTCAAGGGTTTCGTCCAGCGTGGCGTAGACGGACTTTACGAGGTCGAGCTCCATGGAATGAAAAAAGGCGTCCACCCATTCGGGATCGAATTTCTTTTTATTCATCAGTTCCACGAACCCGTCGATCACGACGGACCCGACCTTCGTTCCCTTAAGTGAACGGTGATACAAGTCCCTGAACCTGTAAAAGCCCTCTTTGTCCTGCGGGACCGCATCCACGAAATCATCGGCCGAGCGCACGAATGCGTAAAGAACACTGACATCGTCACGCATGCCGGGCGGAAAGAACAGGCTGGACGTGAAATACGTCCTGCTTCCTTTTCTGAATATTTCGTACTGTATGCTGTCTGTGGTCATATGGGGCCCGTTCTCCATGTGCGCTTTACGGGTACAAAGACAGTTGCATAAACATAAACAGTAATTAGTATTAGTTCAACCGGAGCTGAAAAATGAAACTCATACCCATACTCATAATCACCCTGCTGATGATGCCGGCTGCGGCGTCTGCAGGTCCCGGCAGCACCGTTGACGACGCATGGGCCCTGTATTACCTAATCCAGGCCTCGGACAGCCAGATAGACGACGCCATCGGCAGGTACGAAAAGGTTAACAAGAAGGACGACGTTACCCGCCTCGCCCTCGGCATACTGCATGTAACCAGGTTCATAAAGAAGGACGAAAACGACGACGCCCACAGGGCGTACGAATATCTGGAAAAGATTAAATCAAAGGTCGGCCGGACGCATCTCGCCCTCGTTTACCGGGGAATGGCCGCCTCTTTCAAGGCCAAGATATACACTATTTTCGGCATCGGTTATCTCAAGGACATGAAGAAGTACTTTGAGGCAATACCCGCACATTACAAAGGCTGGTTCGTGCGTTTCATGCGGGGAACCACCTACTACAACGTGGGTGTGGCCCTTCCCGCCATAGGATCCCTCGACGATTTCGGAAAACAGGCCACGGTGGCGGGCAAGAAGGACCTGGACTATGTCCTCGGCCTGTATGAGTCCGGCGGCATAAAGGATTTTGACATCGACAAATACGACCGGAAGGCTATGAAAGTGCCCCTGGCCATAAAAAAGAAAATCATGAAAGTGCTCAGCCAGAAGTAACTCAGAAGCCGTCCGTAATCTTTATCTTGAAGTGCCTTAACTGGAAGGATGATCCTTGACGATTCTTCCGCAAACGAGCTCGGCGCCTATTATGACCATGGGCATCCCGATACCGGGCTGAGTGTAATGCCCGGCATAGTAGAGATTCGGAACTTTTTTATTGAAGTGTGACGGACGGAACACGGCCGTCTGCCTGAGCGTGTGCGCAAGGCCCAGCGCCGTGCCCCTGTAAAGGTTCAGGTCCGACTCGAAATCGCGCCTGCAGACAAGCTTTTTTTCCACTATGGAATCGTGAATCGACTGGCCCAGCTGTTTTTCAAGGTGGGATATGATCCCGTCGGCAAAAGCCTGCCTGTCTTCTTCTTTGTCCTCCAGGCCGGCACCGAGAGGAACGAGTATGAAAACGCTTTCGCATCCATCGGGCGCAACAGTGGAATCCGTTTTTGACGGGCAGCCAACGTAGTAGCACGGGTCTTCCGGCCAGGCAGGGTTCGTGAAAATGTGCCTGAAGTGATTTTCCCAGTCCCTCGCAATGTAGAAGTTGTGATGCGCCAGGTTTTCGAGTTTCTTGTTTACTCCGAGGTACATGAGAAGGGCTGACGGAGCCATTACCCTGCCGGACCAGTATTCTTCCGTGTAGTTACGGTATTCGGTTTCTACCAGCGCATTGTCCGCATGATGGTAATCCGTTGTCGAAAGAACTATGTCGGCCTTTATCGTTCCATTGTCTGTCTCGACACCCAGGGCCTTTTTGTCCTTGATGAGGATTTTCTTTGCGGCAGTGTCAAAGTGGAATTTCACACCCATTCCGGCGGCCGTATCGTAAAGTGCGCGTACGAGGGATACTATTCCACCGATAGGATAATAGACTCCTATGGTCATGTCCGCGTGCGACATGAGCGAATACAGGGCCGGAGTCTTTGCAGGGCTGGAACCGAGGAAAACCGTGTTGAACTGAACCACCTTCTTTGAGCGGTGATCACTGAAATAGCTGTTTACGAATCCTTCCAGGGACTTGAAAACGCCCATGCGCATTCCGTTAAGCAGGAACTTCATCTTCATGAAATCGGCCACGGATACATAGTCGTGATAAAGCACCTGCTTCATGGCTATGTCGTATTTCTCACCCGAATTCTTCAGATACTGGTCCAGCTTTTTTCCGCCGTCCTTTTCGAACCCGTCGAATACGCTTTTTACCTGCTCGTGATCGCGCGTTATGACAACGGCCTCGTCGTCCTCGAACATGATCCTGTATGAGGGATCGAGAGGGACGAGATCGTAATGCTGCGCCGGGCTCGTGCCCACCTGAGAGAAGAAGTGCTCGAACACCTCTGGCATCAGGTACCACGTGGGCCCGGTGTCGAAAACGTAATCGCCCATTTTCCTGGAACGGGCGACTCCGCCAGGTTTTGAGAGTCTGTCAACAACCGTTACGCTGTGACCCGCTTTCGCCAATAGACATGCGCTTGAAAGTCCCGAGATTCCCGATCCTATTATTACAGTGTTTTTCCCTGCCATTTAACTTACGTCCTGTCTCCCTGTTTCCCCTGATCAGCCAATTATGCCATGAATGTTTCAGCAGTGGACAGTAGCACAATTTCCATATAGACGGATCATTTATTTCACTTGCGGAAACATAATAAAGTTGTGTTCTGATCCTCATGGTCACCATTCACTTCAGACCCAGTTTGACATGAATAACCGGCCTGATGCACCATCAGGCACCATGGGAAAGAAAAGGAAGCACAAAGAGCCTTCAGGGAAAAGTGCACGCCGGCAAAACGCACTGTGGCAGAAGATACAGATTCCCCTGTTCATCTACCTTGCATTTGCAGTGTTCTACAGCTTCTTCATGTGGGACAGGATGTGGACGGTCTCGACTGACAACCACTTCGTGTACCTGGCCGAAAGCTTTCTGAACGGCCGGCTGGACATGGTAACAAAGCCGCCGCACCTCAATGACTGGGCAAAATACGACGGCAGGTGGTTCGTATCTTTCCCGCCGTTTCCGGCCGTTCTCATGATGCCGGGAGTCGCTGTCTGGGGCATGAAATTCCTGGACAGGTTTTTTGCTTTTCTTTTCGCACCTCTTGGACCTGCCCTTTTCTTCGTCCTGCTCAACAGGCTCCGCAGCATGGGACGCTTTGACAGGAAAACGTGGGAAATCATCGCGCTTACGGCCGTATACGGTGTCGGAACCGTGTATTTCTTCGCAGCGGTTCAGGGAACCACCTGGTATGTGGCTCATATGATCGGGGGCGTGCTTCTTACGCTGTATATGCTGGCCTCGCTCGATGCACGGCATCCGGTTCTCGCCGGAGCCGCCCTGGGCTGCGCCTTTGCTACAAGAACGCCCATGATTTTCGCTTTTCCCTTCATTCTTTACGAGGCAGTCAGGGCCTCGAGCACTGCAGAGGCCGGCGCCGGTCTGTTTTCCGTGATCCGGAAAATGGACATCCTGAAAACATTTAAAAAACTGCTGCTGTTCGCTATCCCCGTCGCCGTCGTAATCATCCTCATCATGCTGATGAACTACGCGCGTTACGATGACGTCTTCGAGTTCGGACACAGGCACCTGGTAGTGAGATGGGCTCCCAGGATCGAGAAGTGGGGGCTTTTCAATTATCACTTCCTTTCGAGAAACCTGATGGTGGCCGGCGCCCTTCTGCCGTGGATAATACCACAGGAACCCTATATCCAGATATCAACACACGGCCTTGCCGTATGGTTCACCACGCCGCTGTTTCTATACGTGCTGTGGCCTAAGAAAATGGACAGTTTTTACCAGGCCCTGATCTGGTCCGTTGTTCTGGTGGCCATTCCCAGTCTCTTTTACCAGAACTCGGGCTGGGTGCAGTTCGGATACCGGTTCTCGCTGGATTACACACAGTTTTTATTAATCATGATCGCGCTGGGCGGGCGCAGATTCGGCAAAGTCTTCCACGCCCTCGCCGCCTGGTGCCTGATCGTGAATCTCTTCGGTGCAGTCACCTTCGACCGCATGAAGCAGTATTATCCCATGAACAGCACGCATTCCTACTACCAGCCGGACTAGGCATATTTTCGATATTTCAGATATTTTTCCATTGACAGATGCGGGGGGGGGGTAGGCTATTCTTAAGAACTCAGCCATGGGGGCTTTTAACAACTCAATTTTATCTTTCAGGGAGGGAAAAATGCGACGAAAAAAACTACTGTCATTATCCGCCATCATATCGATCATGCTTCTGCTGTTCATGACTGCAAATTCCAGCGCGGACTATGAGGCAGTATCACATGTAGTAGAACCCTGTTATTATGTAGGAGACCCCATTGATGGTTGTCTTTCTCAGTGTAGTTGTTGGAGTCCTGCCGATTGTATAAGCAATTGTCAACCAGATTATTCCCCTGGATATATATTTCAAGAGAGCTGGTCCGATAATATTGCAGAGTATGAAAATGATGGAGATTCATATTCAGTAATCAGGGATTGGACTGATGAAGAAGTTGTAGGAAGCGCGTGGACGGATCCAGATTTTTACAACTGGGGTGAGGATAATGTTTCGCAGACTGGGACTGACTGGGCGGACGTGATCATGTATTTCGGCCATGGCGCCGCATGCTGTGATGGAGAAGGAGAAGGAACATGGGGCGATTGTGACGAGGACAAGTGGTATTCTCAGATTTCCATGGGCGGAGTCGACAGTGACAATCCACCGGGTTCTGACAGCTGCATCATCCATTCCCATTATTCTAAATATAATCCCGTATGGCCTATCGGTGGGTATTGGACTGGACATATCAAGCTCGGATACAACGGTTCCAGCAGTTCCAGAGACGCAAACTTTCTTGTACTGCTGACATGCCATAGGGGAGAGTACTGCGTATGGAAAAATGGTGGATGGGACGGGGCCGCAGCGATGGAAGGATCAATGAACATGATTCTTGCGTTTCAAGGACTGATGTATTCCGGAGCGGAAGCAGCAGATGATTTTGAGACTTTCATGGGTGTCTCATGTTGCTCGCATGCCGGAGACAAATGGGTGGAAAATCTGAACTATGGAATGACTCATTTCGATATTGCAGGAGAAGGCTTAAATAACTGTGCCGTTGCAATGGGGTGGGGCAAAACGCATGCCGCGATTGAATATGCAATATACAGCTATCAGGCATTCCTTAATCTAAAGGACAAAAGGCCCCCGACATACACTCATTACTATTTCAGGGAAGAGTGTATCGCCACCAGCTTTATCGAAGCTTTCCCTGAGGAAAGCCCTGATCAGGGATGAAAAGGAGAAATGCCATGAAAATAACACGAAGTCTATGCGTTTTCTTGTATACTTTAATTATGGGTGCATCCTGCCACACATCCGAAATGGAAGCTGCTGGCCAGGCCCCATTGGAAAGTATTACGTCCCAGAAAGAATTACTCAGAGAAAAAATCAATACTGAAGACTCCAGGATTATCCTGTCGCCTGAAAATACTCATAGAATCAAGTCATTGCAGCCGCCAACCGTGAGCACTTCCTCTCTGCTTTCATCTGTAGGTCAGGCTTCAGGTTCTGCAGTTTCCAGAGATTTCCATGTTAACGGTAATAACTGGGATGAAGCCGAAACAGACATGCACGTCGTCAGAGCAAACCTGGACAGGTATCTTTTTGACATTTACCAGAAGGAAGGCGTTCTGGAGGAGCCTGTAAACAGGACAGACCCCGGGCTGCCCGATGATATTTTCTTTTCAAAAACACAAGACATGCTTGCGGCAATGGGCGTGTTTGAGGAAGAGGCAGAAAAACACGAGGTCTGGAGACTGATGAGGGCGAGCAGGCCGACAAAGATAAACGGGGAACTTCTCGATCCTGCCCTGGAAGACAAAGTAACCGTGCAGCCCGTGATGAAGAAGGCATCTTTCTACCGGGAAGTCGGTGGAATTCCTGTGCTTGGCAACAGGCTTACATTTTCGTTTACTCTCGACGGCCGTTTTCTGTCCGCATCGGGCAGGTGGCCGGTTCTGGATTATGCTTCCAGTCAGGTTGCGGCTGATATGCAGGAACCTGAGTTTACCAACCTTATGCTTAATCGTGTTTTTGAATCAGGGATTTCCTCTGAAGAAGCCGAAAGCATCTATTTGCGCACTTTTTACAGAGCCGAAAAAGGATCAAACGGGAAGCATTTCCTGAACATGTACGGAGGGGCGATAGTGCTTAGAGAAGGCATTGAAGGACGTGACCGCAAAATGGAGATTGAAGAAGACATATAGGAGGGAATTATGCGTCTGATATCAAATATGAGCAGAAAGATTATTTTTTTCTGTGTGTTCATGACATTTTCGGGATGCAATTCTGAATCAGGTGAGGGGGATAATTTGATGCCGGATGCAGGAAACGGAATTGACGCCGGCACTGACAATGACTTTGACTCGGGGAAGGACGACAATCCTGATGCCTCGTTGCAGGACAGCGGGGAGGATTATGACCACTGCTGGAATGTTATGGATGCTTCTTTTCCTGAGGATATCAGTTTTACTTCCATATGGGGCAGTTCTCCTGAAGACATTTTTGCAGCAGGAATTATTTATCAACCTGAATCAGAGATCAGCAGAGGTTATATCTTTCATTATAATGGTCAATCATGGAATAAGATGGATACACCTGAAATGCCCATTATCAATTCCATCCACGGAAGTGGTTCCGACTCGGTCTATGCTGTAGGCGCGAACATGGCGGCTTATTTTTACAACGGAAATGATTGGACTGTTATTCATGACTCATACGGAGATACTATGAGAGAAATACAGGATGTATGGGTTTCAGATGCGGATGACATATATGCCATTGTTCTCTTCCATATCCATGCAGGCAACACTGTTTCGGAAATCCATCATTACAACGGAGAAGAAATGCAAATGGGAATCATGGAGAATATGAGGTTCATGGGGATATGGGGAACTTCAGATAACAATATATATATTTCTGCTATCGGAAATGATAAGGAAGGAGGTATCATATTTCACTATGATGGCAAGGAAGGATCAAGTGCAGAAGAAAATTTCAATGTTGATGTTTATCGTGATGTATGGGGTGACTCGGCGGAGAATTTTTATATGGTTGGATCTATATGGAATGAAGATGGTACGGATGTAGAGGAAAGCAAAATTATTCACTATGATGGATCATCATGGATGATCGTGCAGGATGCCATACCATTTGAATTGAGGAATTTGACAGGAAGTTCGGCAGATGATGTTTATGCGGCAGGAATCAATTTTAATTACGAGACACTCAATATGGTCGAAGGAGCTCTGTATCATTACAACGGCAATGAATGGTCAAGGATGAAGATCCCGGGAAACTGGTTTATCAGCGGGCTTTGGGCGGCATACAAGGGCGAGGCGTATGCCGTGGGCGGTTACATCAATGACCACTCGGCCAGAATTTTCCGTTACTCCTGCGATATGTAATATATTGCATTTCCCTTTCGGGTCCTCAAATGAGAGGCACTCGTGCGCCAACACTCGTAAGTCAAGAGAAGCCCGGGATTAGAACACTCCATAGTACCGTGAAGGCCTTGGAATAAGCCTGAAAAGACCCGTTTGAGGGGAACAGCACGCATTCCTACTACCAGCCGGACTAGGCGCGGTATTAAGAATGCGGCATCAAAAAGCTGCAGCTGGTATTTTCCTTTATTAAATAATATACTTAATGGAATAATCTCTGGTGAATTATGAGTTCTACTGACTACACGGGACAGACGCTTGACGATAAGTACGCCATAGTCCGACTGCTCGGCAAGGGCGGCATGGGAGCGGTTTATCTGGGGAAACACATAATCATCGGCAAGCAGGTGGCGGTAAAATTCCTCCATGCTGAATTCACGGGCAAGGAGGACGTGGTCAAGCGATTCTACAGGGAGGCCCAGGCCGCGGCCTCCATAGGACACAAAAACATAATCGACGTCATGGATATAGGTGTTTCGGCAAACGGTGAGCCGTATCTGGTAATGGAGTACCTGGAGGGCGAGAGCCTTTCGAGCATGCTCAAGCGTACCGGCCCCCTCGACCTTGCCGCTGCGTGCGGGATAATGGAACCAACTCTTCTGGCTCTTGCAGCCGCACATGTAAAGGGAATCGTTCACAGGGACCTGAAGCCTGAGAATATTTTCCTCGTTGCCCATGAGGGAGAGACACCGGCCGTGAAGCTCATTGATTTCGGAATATCGAAATTCACAGGAGTTACCGGTCAGTCAAAGCTTACGCAGACGGGATCGCTGCTGGGAACACCTTCATACATGTCCCCGGAGCAGACGAGGGGTTCCGGAGAAGTGGATTTACGCACGGACATTTACTCAATGGGCGTCATCCTTTACGAAATGCTTACGGGCAAACTTCCCTTTACGGGAGAGAATTACAACGAACTTCTGATAAACATTCTCACAACGGATCCGCTGCCTCCTTCAGAGGCGTACGCTGAATTTCCCGCTGATGCCGAAGAAGTCGTAATGAAGGCCATCAGCAGGAATCCCGACGACAGGTATCAGAGTTCAGAAGAGATGATAGAAGCCCTGAAGACGACGAGCGGTTTCGGACAGAGACACGAGCGCCTGACACACCTGGCCTCGGGAATTGCCAGAACGGCCATAGCAGGCGGCGACCTGGGTGATGAAGACGTAACACCCGACAGCCAGGTGGCTTCGGACATGCTGATGAAGATGGCAAAGGAGGCAACGCCGAACGCCTGGGCCGGCACAGGCGGGACGCAGGCCACAAGCAAAAGCAGGGTTATCATGGGCACCGTACTCCTCATCGCCGTGATAGTGGCTGTCGGTGCAGGAATGTATCTGTATGGCAGAGAACAGCAAAACTTGCGGAATCTTGCAGCTCCCATGAGTAATGTACCCCTCAGTAATGAAGCTGCGCCCGAAAAGAAGCCCGAACCCGAGAAAAGTGATGACGTAAAAATTGAAGTTAGAGGAGCACCCGAAGGTGCGAAAATTTACTACAAGGATGCTATAGTACCCGTAAATCCCTTCTGGGTTGAACAAGGCAAGAGTCTTGTACAGCTGAGAGTGGAAGCAGAGGGATATCAGACTTTCAAGTACTCGGTGCAGCCTACGGAGAACCGTGTTGTGGAAGTTGTTCTCAAGCCGGTGGAGGAAAAGAAAACAGACTCTGCCAGTAAAAAAAAATCATCGAAATCCCGGCGTAAACCCAGGACCACAAAGAAAATCGTTGAAGTAGCACCCGCACCCGAAAAGAAAGTCGAGCCGCCCGAGCCGCCTGAGAAAAAGCTGAAGGAAAGCGGACGTGGAACCAGGTTCTCAACTGATTTCGAATAATCCGGAGGAAATATGAACAGGATATTTTCGGCAATAATCAGCACGTTCTGCATATTGTTTCTGAGTATTTCTGTTCTCGCAGATGAAAAGACCGAGGCAAAAAAACACTTTGAGGCCGGCCTGAGCCTGCAGAAGGCGGAGGATTTCAAGGGCGCTGCCGTGGAATTCGAGATGTCAGTCAGGCTCTACGAGACAAAGAGCGGACTGTACAACCTTGCAAACTGCTACAGGGCCATACACAGGTATTCAGAAGCACTCGATACCTTCAGACTGCTCAACAGCAGATACGAAGGAAAGATGGATTTGGAAATGAAGGAGGACGTGGACCGCCAGATAAGGGAAATCGAAACGCTCGTGGCCAGCCTGACCATAAACGTGGATACCGAAGGCGCGGACATTGAGGTGGATGGAAACAGCGTTGGCAAAAGTCCTCTTGCCGGGCCCATTCTCCTGGGTCCGGGAGAGCACAGCATAATCGTAAGCCTGGATTCATACGAAAAAATCGAAACCACGATAAAAACGGTCTCCGGCGAGAAAAAGACCGAATCTTTTACCATGAAGCAACTGCCAGCCACTGTCTCCATCAAGTCGAGCGTGGACGGTGCAGACGTAATCATGGACGAAAAACTCATTGGACAGACGCCGCTGGCCAAGGAGGTTGAACTCGAGCCCGGCAAGCACACTGTGAGGCTGACGCGCGAGGGATATGAGCCGAGCGAACAGACCCTGGAAATGAAGGCGGGAGAAAGCCTTTCTCTTGATTTCTCGCTCGTGGAAATCAAACCGGAGATTGTTCCCGTTCAACCTGCTGCTCCGGTGAAGCCCGTGCCGGAAAAAAAGAAGGGTATGTCGGGCGCGTTCTGGACCATGTTTTCCATGACGCTGGGTATTGGTGCCACGGCCGGGGCTTTTTACGGCATAAGGCAGCCCTTCATCGACAGCTTTAAATCAGACAAAAGCGAATATGAGGATCTGGTCAGGGACGCGCAGAACAATTCCAGCAATATGGATATGGCCCAGAACCTCGACGATGAATATTCGGACATGGAGTCTTCAAAGGAATCGGCTGAAATCATGGATCAGATAGCGTTCTGGACAGCCATGACAGCGGCAGCTTTCGCGGCAGCCACCGTCATTATAATGTCAGTTGACTTGGCCGGAATGGAATCGGAGTCAGAGTCAGAACCCGCTGAAGCCGCTGTCACACTTTCACCGACCGGTGTAATCGTGAATTTCTAGGAACAGGAGCAGAGTCGATGAAAATTGCGGGGAACATTTTAATACTTTTACTCATTATGCCGGCGGCCTGCCTTGACCTGAAGATGCCTGAGAAGTTTGATGCCGGCGCAATGTACACTGAAGACAGCGACGGTGACGGTATTCCGGACGGCATTGAAGGCGACGGCGATCCGGACAACGATGGAGTTCCGAATTATCAGGACAACGACTCTGACGGAGACGGGATCCCGGACAACCAGGAAGCGGGCCCGGATCCAATGAATCCCCTTGACACTGACGAGGACGGAACGCCGGATTTCCTGGACACGGATTCGGACAACGACGGCGTGCCTGATTCACAGGAAGGCACGGGAGACATGGATGGAGACGGCATCCCGGACTATCTGGATGACACGGATAACTCCGGTACGGATACGGACACCGACACGGACAGCGATACGGACAGCGATGTGGATACCGATACCGACATGGACACTGATTCGGACGCGGATTACTGTGACGAACAGGATTTTACAATAGAGCCGCAGCCCGCACGAGTACTGTTTCTGGTGGATTTTTCCACATCCATGGGCTCGGGAAATCCATCACCATGGAACTGGGTGGAATCCGGGCTGAAAAACGTGCTTAGTTCAGGCAGCGCAACCGCCAATGAATACGGTATCGACATCTTTCCCGATACAGGCGCATGCACTACGGGCATGAACGTTCAGATGGATCCGCAGGGGGATCTGGCCCAGTTTTATGATTTCATGGACGACAATGATCCGATCACGGGCGAGACTCCCCTTTACTGCGGCCTGGCCAATTTCAACAATGCATCCTATGCGCCCAGACTACTGGATTCAGAGGTCGATTCATACCTCGTGGTCATTTCAGACGGCCCGGACAACTGCGGCACTGACTGCAGCGGTGGCACTCCGGCAAACGAGAGCGATCTGGCAGGTATCACATCATCGCTCCTGAGCGACCATAACCTGAAGACCGTGGCCATCGGCCTTGGATCGAGTATCAGCGACGCTCAGCTGAACGCCATTGCAGCCAATGGCGGAACAGAATTCACTAATTTCCTGAGTGCCCCGGACCAGTCTGCTTTTGAATCCGGAATATCCCAGATAGTGCAGACGACGATTACGTGCAGATACGACGTGGAGGATTATGTGGCCCAGGCCGATCACGAAAAGGTGAATTTCTATTTCGATGAAAACATCGTGCCCTTCGAAGAAGGCTGCGGGAGCGGCGGTGAGGGCTGGAACTGGATTGACAGCGACACGGTTGAATTCTGCCCGGGATCATGTCTGCAGATAAAGGAAGGCTACGTGAGCAGCATAAGCGGCCGGTACGGCTGCCCCACAGTAACGAACACATAACCGAATCCAGAACGGCTCAGGCTACGCAGATAAAGTCCTCAGGATCAGAATAACCCAGTTCATACATCAATGATCGAATCTGCTCCCTGCCGCCGGGCTGTGCAACTGCGGCGAGCATGAAGCCTGACGGGATGCCGGTTTTTAGTTCGCCCGGGGCAATGACGCTCGCGCCGTGGATGGTTTTTCCAACCCTGCCGGGATCAACATCGACAAAGGCCGCGATTTCAACACCCGCCTTTATCAGCGCCCTCGCCCACATCTTTCCGTTCATGCCGGCGCCACATATGGTGACTGATTTTTTTCCGGACAGCGGTCCTTTCAGAATTTGAGCCATTTTCAGATCGAAGAACCTTTTTCTCTCATACCTCGGATCCGTACGCGTAAGTCTGTTTTCATGCTCCCGCCAGAAAAATAGAACGTCAGGAACCTTGGCCATTTTGAATCCATGTTCATAAAACCTGAGCCACAGGCCGTAGTCCTCCGGATTGTCGTCATCCACGTAGCCGCCGCAATCTTCATACGCGCTGCGCCGCATCATCACCGACGGATGGCACAGGGGTGATTCAATAAACATGCTGCGCCTGAAATCGTCCGGAGTCACAATACTGTTGAGCCATTGAACATAGCGGTGCATACCCCCGGTAACGGCGTCTTCGGGAATCATATCCACGAGGCAGCCGGCAAGGGCTGTATCCACCTCCTCACTGAACAACTGCAGCTGCCTGCCGAGGCGCTCCGGATGACTCACATCGTCAGCGTCCATTCTGGCAAGGAATTCGGAATCACACACTAAAATGCACGCTCTTAAGGCATTCACAAGACCGGTACGTTTAGATCCCGTTATTCGAATGCGTCTGTCTTTCGAAGCAAAGGTGTCCAGAATACTGGCAGAGGCATCAGAGCTGCCGTCGTCGTAGACAAGGAGTTCAAAATCCCTGAAACTCTGGCCTGCGATGGAATCGAGTGCCTGTCCGAGAAAGGACGCCGCATTATAAACGGGCATGATTATTGAGACGCGGGGCATGTAATTGTTTTACAGATTGTGGTATAACATTTCCAGCTTATCCATGTTTTTCTTTTTATCTTTTCAGCCCGTAAAAACGAGACCGTGTCGAGGAGGAAGAAAAATGAGAAAAAAGCGTCTTTATCAAACCCTGATAATGACTGTATCACTGTTGTGCCTCATCATTTCATCCTGCGAAGTGGATGATTCAGGAAGTGCAGACTACAATGACAACGACAAAGGCGGTAACAGGGACAAAGGGTCCGATACGGATACAGACACGGATACCGACACTGATACGGACACCGATACGGACACTGACGGTGATTCCGACAGCAACGATGACGGATGTGCTGAGCAGAACAAATTCGTGTATGCAGTTGACAGTGACGGCTCGTTTTACCGTTTCAGACCGCTTGAAAAGCAGTTCGAATTCGTCGGCAAGCTGAACTGCCAGGCCGGCGGGGCAACGCCGTTTTCCATGGCCGTAGACAGGGATGGAACGGCATGGGTGCTTCATTCAACGGCCTTTTCATCATGCGCGGGAATATACGCGGTCGACACTGAGACCGCCGAGTGTACGGGGAAAACGCCATTTCAGTGCGGAAACAACAATTTCAGCCTGTTCGGCATGGGCTATGCCACGGACGGATCCAACACATCCGACGAAACCCTTTACATAGGCTCCACCGGAGGCCTCGGTACAGGAGGGAGGCTGGGCGCACTGGATACGGACACCTGGACGGCAACCGCCATCGGCAGCATGCCCGCCGGCGGGCCTGAATTCACGGGCAACGCACTTGGAGAGCTGTGGGGCTTTTTCCCACAGACGAATCCTCCCAAAATTGCACAGTTAGACAAGAACACCGGTCAGGAGATCGTAACATGGCCCCTGAATGACTTGAGCAGCAGCGCAAATGCCTGGGCTTTCGCCTTCTGGGGAGGAGATTTTTACATCTTCTACAAAACCACTGCCAACAAATCCACGAATGTCTGGAAGGTTTCAAACGGCAATCTGCAGCTGCATATGCAGGACACTGGCAAGATGATAGTTGGTGCCGGTGTATCCACATGCGCACCCATTGATCTGGAATGAGTTTTTCTTCAGTAAAACAGGGCTAGAACGGCATCTTGAAATTAAGGTTCAACTCAAGACCAGTAACGTCACTTCCTTCAAACGTGAATTCAGGACATGGTGTGGCTGCCGCCATCTCAAAGGATACGGGATCTCCCTTTGCTGGCTCGGCCGGCTGACCTGTTCCCGGATCCTCGCACGGTGAATCATCCTCTTTTAGAAATCCCATTACGACGTACTTTGTACCCATAGTGAGAACGCCAGCCTCAATCTCGATTGTGAAAGCCTCCTCTTTTGTGTTGTCTGAAAGATCCGCATCCAGAATCTCTGCACCGGCAAACGCCTGGGGTTCCTGATTGGTCGCCGAAGGACACCCGTCGGATATGGCAAGGCACAATGATCCAATGCCGTCACCGTCCGTGCCACCCGACCTCGAAACAGTGCCGCTAACACTTATGGCGGGGCCGCCGCCCGCGTCAGAGTCAGCGTCGGCATCGGTGTCAGTATCTGTGTCTGTGTCAGTGTCGGTGTCCGTGTCAGTGTCGGTGTCGGTGTCTGTGTCGGCGCCCGTGTCCGCATCTGCATCCGCATCAGCATCGGTTGCAGTTTTATCCTTGTTATTATTGTCTTTTTCGTCAGTATCAGATCCATCGTCGCAGGCATATGCGAATGGTATCAGGCATAAGCAGATAAGCAGAATCCATTGTTTTACACCGTTGTTCATTTCTTCCTCCTTGTTAATGTAAAAAGTGAAATTCGGTAATCTCACCCAACTGTTAGTGTTATATATGGTATAATTCTTCAATATAAATTCAAAAAAAACATAAATAAAATCGTAATATTACAATATTTTTTAATTGAATTTGATTCGTTAATCAATATAATATCGAATTCAATAAACACTTAATCGTAATCCCTTAATCAATCTATTCAATTTTCAGTCAAAGGAGGTCCAGTCCATGTTCTCATCAAATTTCAGCAAAATCCTCTCTGTTTCCGGAATATGCGCCTTGAGCCTTTTCCTGTTTGCTTATCTTGCAGGCTGTACTGAAGACAGCGGCGGGGATGATGCCGATGCCGGGTCAAAGGACGCGGCTGCAAAGGACGCGGCTGCGGACTCGGGTGATGGTGTGGACTCCGTATCAGCGGCCACTCCGGAGGTGGATTCTGCAAAACTTGGCGAGGCCCATTCAGGCTGGGGTATAAGCAACTGTCTCAAGTGTCATGTGGATCAGCATAATGCGGCAGGATACCGCCCTGGTCAGTGTGCAACATGTCACGGTTCAAACGGTGCTCCACCGAGAATAAAAGGACACGACAATGCAAGCTGCCTTCCCTGTCATGATGACAGGCATACGGATTATGAACACAAGGCGCCCGATGACTGCAGGGCGTGTCATATGTATGATCCTCCGGCGGGGAATGAGTGTTCGGCTACTGAAACTTTCGACGTTGTCGTAATCGGTGCAGGCGGCGGCGGACTTTCTGCAGGAGCCTTTCTCTCACAGCTGGGATTCAACGTGGTAGTTCTGGAGAAGCACTACAAGGTTGGCGGATACATGGTCAATTTCAACCGGGGCGACTATCGCTTCGAGGCATCGCTCCATGCAATGGACGGCCTCGATTCAACTCCCTTCGATATTGCAGGACTTGATACAACCCGCGGCATGAACGTAGATACGTTCAAAGCTCTGGGCATCTGGGACAAGGTGGAACCCCTGAGAACGGACTGGATGTACCGCCTTAATTATCCTGACAAGGAGTTCCAGTTTGATGTTCCTGCCGATATCGATGAATACATGAAGCTGCTTCAGGAAAAATTCCCACACGAGGCAGACGGAATCGATTCCATGTTCAAGGATCTGATGGACGTTGAAGCCGTCATGCGCCTTATCATGAAGTACAAGGCGGAAGGCAAGGATATTGAAGGCGAACATCTGCAGGAATTCACTGATGAGATATCCGACAAGGGACTGGTTGAACAACTTATGTTGGTGCAGGAGTACATGGAGAGCACAACATTGTCGGAATTTATAGCCAAATATATTTCTGATGAAAAACTTATTACCATATGGACCCAGCTGGCGGGGTTTTCCGGCGCAGAACCGGATAAGGTATCCGCCCTGTTCTTCATGGTCATGTGGAACAGCTACCATGTAGGTGGTTATTATTATTTCAAGGGTGGAAGTCAGGCCGTAAGTGATGCTCAGGCCGAGGTGATTGTGGAGAATGACGGGGAAATCCGACTGAACTCTCTCGTAACAAAGATCGATATTGAAGACGGGATAGCCGTAAGGGTGAGGACGGCTGATGGTGTCTGCTACGAAACCCAGTATGTGATCTCAAACGCGAATGCCCCGTCCACCCTGCTGGACATGATTGGTGAAGAGTACATGCCTACTGACGATGCCGAATCACCATATCATCCCGACAGGATAAAAAGGGGGAAGGAAGATTCCATGAAGATCGGCATGCCCGCTTTCCAGGTCTGCCTGGGTGTTGATCATGACTATTACGAATACTTCGGCGATGTGCACGAGGTCATGTTTACTGACAGCTACAGTCAGGAGGAAAATTTCGATTACTTCATGGATTCGGACATTGAGAAGGCTCCGTATGCAATCGCAAACTACGGTGTTCTGGATCCAGCCGTTGCCCCTCCCGGCAAGAACGCTATCTGTTTGACATCCATGCTGATGTACGACTGGATGGATGAGTGGTACTGGAACGAGAGCCATCAGAAATATGCCGATTTTGCCTATGACATCGGCTGGAAGCTGGTCGAGAGAGCGGAGGCTGATTATCTTCCCGGACTTACGCAGTACGTGGAAGTCATGGAGGTCGGCTCTCCGCTTACGCTCAAGGGCTTTACGCTCAATCCCAGGGGAACCATTTTCGGCTGGGACACTGTTCCGGAGCAGAGCATGAACAAGCGTATGCCGAACCAGACGCCCATCGACAATGTACTGCTTTCGGGCGCGTGGACCTTCCCGGGCGGCGGCCAGAGCGCCGTCATTACATCAGGACTGCTCGTGGGCCAGATGATCCTGGAAAAGGAAGCGGCCATAGAGAAGTGAAGCAATCCGTGCCCTGAGACCAGACATGCCGCGCGAACAAGCGTAAATCACGGGAAACCAGGCGAACAACACAGGGTGTTTGAATGCCATGCTCTGCAGTCAGGTTCCTCCCGGGTGCTTCGCACGGATTCTGCTTGATCAGGGGCGCAATCAAGTCTATTATTTTCATGTTTTTCATCCGGCAACCATTGACACGGGGGTAACATGGATGCACGCTTCTCAGCTCTCAGCTCTCAGCTCTCAGCTCTCAGCTCAGTATCCCCGCTTTAATAATCACAGAAATCGGAATTATTGCACGCTGCGGTACCGCCGTACCGCAGAAAGGGGAGAACCATGCGCTTGTTATCTGAAGACAACCGATTTTCATTAAATCCCGCCCTGGTATGGATCATGGTCATTGGACCTGTTCTGTCTGCATCACTGCCTGCCGTGGCAGATGCTGACCCTGTTAAGGTGCTGTTTGTTGCCAACGGGTATTATCAGCAGGAAGACGACATTCTCGATCATCTCAACGACCTCGGATGCTATGAAGTCACTACAAAGAAGGACTACCAGATATACGGCTCAACAGATCTGAGTTCGTACGACCTCATAATAATTACCGAGTTCGCGCCCGGCATCGGATATTACGGCCTCCAGAACCTCGAAAGCTCGGGCAAGCCGATACTGATCGTTGAGTACTGGGACTTCTGGTACTCGTACAAGCTGGGACTCGTGGAGGACGACTGGGCAGGGTATTACGGAACCGATACGGTGGAGGTTATTAATCCGGAGCATCCAGTGGCCAGCAGGTTAGGAAGCGAGATACAAGTATATTCAAGTTCATACACTGTTTATGGAATACCCTACAACGACATCAAGGACGGAGTAACGCCGCTCATTTACAGCTCCTCATCTTTTAACGAAGTTGCCGTTCTTTCTGACAATGACCGGAAGATTGCGGCAACCGGAATATACGACACAACAAGGTATACTGTCAGAGGATGGATGCTTTTTGATTATCTGCTTAACGAGCTTTATCAGATAACGCCTGTCAGGGAGGACCCGTTATCAGTCTGGGATGATCTGATTGCATCGGAACTTCTGGTATTTCTGGGGCAGGTTGAGGAGAATCCGTCGGGATGGACCGAAGACGAAGTGCTCAGAGAAGTCTGGAAAAAGATGATTAAATGGGATTTGTTTTCCTTGAGCGATCAAATCAACCTTTGGGTTAAAGAGATTTTTCCAGAGCTGGTTGTTATTCCTGGAATTATCCCTGTTCCATGCCCTCATGAAAAGCGAATAGATAAAAATGGTTACGAAAATAGAGACAATAAGTGGTTTCTTGGTCAGAATGGAGACGAAAAAGTCAATTGCTGGGTGTCTGACTATATTGAGGGAACTGATCTTGGTATCAGCACAGAATTTTACGGAAAGCTGATTTTTTATATGGGAGATACCGAGATTGATAAAAATTCTCTAGGGTATTGCGATATGGGTTCTGTAAAATGCAATGATGCTGTTGTCGAGAGCATTGATAATGATCCCTCTGATGGTATAGATAGCAGTCCTTTTCTAATCGAGGACATCAGTGAAATAAAATATCAGCCCATCTCAATCCGCGGATTTCATTTTAATACATGGGATGTGCTTGAGCCAACCAGTGGTGAAATAATGGATTTTGACGTTTTTATCAACAACTGGTGGGGATTCATGGTTCCCACAGGTGCCATAACCATTGGGATAGAAAGACCTTTTCTAGAACCTCAACAAATGATAGCAATCTGGTATGCAAAGGGAATTCAGAAACCAAGTGATGAATATCCTAATATCCATGCCCCTTATTCGTTCGTTGGATGCTCTGCAGACAAGATCCATTTCTACAACTGTTACCAGAATTACAGCCCGTCAATTCCTTTCTCACACGATAAATTCATCAACGTAAGCCCTGTCTGGGTTAATGCATCAGACTTCGATAGGATCTGCGACAATGATCCACTTAATGACATGTGCCTGCTGGACGGATCAAAGGGAGGAATGCTGCTTTTCGGAAATGGTCCTGAGTACAGGAGAAGCTCGCTGTATCTGGCATACATTGCATACGATGATTTTGGAGAGCTTAACAGCGAGGATCGTCCAATGGTGAGTTATTATACCGGCAATTCTGGATCTCCCTGGTCCAGCGATGAGGATGATGCTATGCCTATTATTGAGGCGATAATACCTCAATGGCCTGATTTGCCTACAGAAGAGGATTACAGGACTCACTTTGGAGAGATTTCGGTCAAATTGATCAGACAGGGAATTCTTGAAGGTGACGAAGCATACTTAGTCATGCTCTATAATTGTCCATTGAATCCTGTACAACACAGGATAGCTAAATTGTCATCACCATGGGATTGGACGCAGGCATATGAACCAAGTGACCCAGATAAACATGTATTTGGTTACGGCCCGTTCATAATGGAGAAATTTACGGAATATGACGCGGAGTCAGAAACGCTGAGATTATGGCATACAATATCAAGCTGGAAAGGATCGTATATGGTTGACTATGGCGTATTCACTACGTGGACTGATATTTCTCCCTGGCCGCCTGTGATCTTGGAGTAAACCCCAGCTACCCCACAAAGAGGAAGGAATAGTAGTCATGAAGTTAATTGACCTTATACAGAAAATCACAATGCTCGCATTGATGGTGTTTGTCCTTTGTGGATGCGGGGATGCTGAAAGCAATGGCAATAGTGATTCCGGTACTTCCATTGATGCCGGAAACATAGAGGATGCTGCTTCGGAAGGGGGAGCTGATACCGGTTCAGACTCGGATACAGATTCGGACACGGACAGTGATTCTGATGCAGGTCATGACGCTGGATATGATCCGTACTACGAATGGCATGCGTTTTTCGGATCTGCGGATGATGATGACGGGAGAGCCGTGGCCTTTGATGATGAAGGTTACATATACGTACTCGGTCAAAGTGACGGATCCTGGACAGGCCCTTTCGGGGAACAGCCATTGAATGACCATAACGGTGGTTTGGAGCAAGATACCGATTATAATGTATTTTTAATCAAAATGGATCAGAACGGTACTTACCAGTGGCATACGTTCTATGATGGATATGCGCAGGACATCGTTGTCGATTCCAGTGGTAATATCTATGTAATTGGATTAAGCGCTGCGGCATGGACCGGCCCGTCCGGTGAACAGCCTTTGAACGAGTTTCAGGGTTCAGAAATTCAATTCACCACATTTGTTCTGAAACTTTCTGCCAATGGAGAATATGTATGGCACACATTTTACGAATCTGAGGCAAACGCAATGGTAATTGACGACGAAGGATCCGTTTATATTACCGGTGAAGCTGGAAAAACATGGACCGGCCCGTCCGGTGAAAGTCCGCTTAATGAGCCGGACAGCCATGGGATATATGTTCTGAAGCTGGCAACTGATGGTGCATACGAATGGCATACGTTCTATGGCTCGGAATCAGTGAATATGGGTACTGGAATCGCGATTAACAGCAACGGGTTTATTTATATTTCCGGTTTCAGTCAAAGGTCGTGGAATGGTTCTGGGGGAGAACTACCTCTTAATGAGCATAATAATCTCAGTGGCAATGGATTTTTACTGAAACTTGATTCCACTGGAGAATATGTATGGCATACATTTTACGGACTTAGTGATCTCGGTAACTATCACCATGAAGTATCTTTAGATATAAATGATAATGTCTATTTGCTTGGGTCAAGCTGGTCATCGTGGGATGGCCCTTCGGGAGAGCAACCTCTGAATGAATTTAGCGAGGACAGTGAAGACGATGAACCGATGCAAGTAATCAAACCGGAACTGGTCCTAAACAAGTTGGACACGGACGGTGCCTATGTGTGGCATACGTTTTATGGGTCTTCTGAAATCGATACAGGATATGGAATTACAATAACTGATAAAGGAGATGTCTACATCACAGGTAGTAGCTATGCTACATGGAAGGGGGCCTCAGGCGAAAGTCCTCTTCACGGCCATTCAGGAAATGAAAATGATGACATTTTCATATTGAAGATCGACTCAAGCGGATCCTACGGCTGGCATACTTTTTATGGATATAATCTAGCGGAAAAGTACGGAGACATTGACATTGCATTTGGTGTGACCGCCGATGGCGCCGGGAACATATATACTGTTGGAAATAGTCAAAATTCATGGAACGGACCAACGGGCGAAGGTCCGATATATGAATTTGATGAATCAAACTGGGGGGGGAGATCTGACATTTTCATTCTAAAACTGTCTGAATAGAGAACTCTACGATTGATACTCGAAAGCCCCCATATCGGCAGCCGTACCGTTTTCCCCTTTTCCCGGCACATCAATCCTTGAGGATGATTGCTGTCGCATCCTGAGAACACCAGGAACAGGCATGTAATAGTGGCTGCATAGAGCAGGTTGGTTAATGGTTTCATTTCAATCCCTCACATGGATTGGAGTATAGCACGATGCAAAGTGCGGAGTATATAACGACGACATATGCATAGCTATAGGAAATCACAATCTCTGCGACTGACTACGGCTGGTACTCATAAGCCCCCATATCAGAAACCGTGCCGTTATCGCCTTTTCCCGGAACATCAACTCTTGAATTTCCTTCAATATCCGTATCAGGCGCATCATCATCACTGGCCGTATCGATGCAGGGGGAGTCCTCGCTCAGGTGAAGGTCAAAGATACTGTATGTATCCCCAGACTCTGCATAATCCGTGACATCGCCCCAGACCCAGAGTGTGTCCTCAGTATTCTCGACTATATAAAACCATCTCGGTTCGTTGTCCTCGTCAACCTGAA
>Ga0272442_10001519_pt1 | contig 35207 bp, 20 predicted proteins | sample SSMForm2O_FD_200262 | JGI IMG/M metagenome (GOLD analysis project Ga0272442, IMG submission 200262) | Marine sediment archaeal communities from Little Sippewissett salt marsh, Falmouth, MA, United States - SSM-Form-2O | ecosystem: Environmental > Aquatic > Marine > Wetlands > Sediment ... | reverse complement strand
GGCAAGGTGCTCGAAGACCTTCCGCCGCACCGCCTGCTGCTGCTCGTTGAGTTCCAGGTCCATGCGCCGGATCTCGGCCAGTCGCTCGTCCGACAGCTCCTCGCCCAGGGCCGCCTCGACGATGGCGAACATGGCGCGGTCGCGGTCGAGCATGTCCGCCGCGTCGTTGTAGGCCTCCGTGAGGAGGTCCTCGCGCTGCTTGATCAGGTGCCAGAGCTGCTTCCACATGGCAGTTCTCCTCTTAGCGCAGAAGGAGCAGGAGGGCAAGGGGTATCAGGTACGCGGCGAAGTAGCCCGCCACGAAGAGGACGACGCGCCGCCGCGAGCGGGATGCGGTCCAAGCCACCCGGCGGGCCAGGTTGATGGGCACGCGCCGCAGGGGATACCAGATCGCGATGCCCAGGACGTTGAAGAGCGTGTGGACGAGGGCCGTCGTCACGCCCAGGGCCGCGCGCGCGGCGTCCAGGGCGCTGCCGGTGGCGGCGAAGGCGAGGGAGGCGAGCAGGGCCGTCACCGTCGTGCCGACGTTGGAGCCCAGCAGGTAGGGGAAGACCTGCCTGAGGCGCAGGATGCCGCCGCCCACCAGCGGCACGATGAGGCTGGTGGTCACCGAGCTGGACTGCACCAGCACGGTGATGCCGAAGCCGAGGGTCATGCTGGTGGCCGCGTTGCGGAAGAGCACGCCCTCGATGAGGTGCGCGATGCGGTTGAGCATGAGCGAGCGCATGAACTTCACCAGCAGGGCCAGGCTGGCGAAGAGCAGCAGCAGCGACAGCAGCAGCAGCAGGCCGTCGCTCGGCACGAGGCGGCGCACGCCGTCGATCACCGGTTCGATGAGCCGCTTGAGGCCCTCGAACTCGCCCAGGCTCTGGCCCACCAGCAGGTCGCTCAGCCAGAGGGCAGCCCGTTCCAGGACGTGGGTGGCCTGCTCGATGGGAAAGAGCACCGCCACGGCCAGCACGTTGAAGATGTCGTGCAGGATCCCGGCGGCGAAGGCGCGGCGGAACTCGCGCCGGCGGTTGACGTGGCCCAGGGAGACGATGGTGTTGGTCACCGTGGTGCCGATGTTGGCGCCCATGATGATGGGGATGGCCGTGCGCAGGCCGAAGGCGCCGCTGGCCACGAAGCCGACGATCATGGAGGTCACCGTGGAGCTGCTCTGGACGAGGCTGGTCGTGAAGATCCCCAGCAGCAGGCCGAGGACGGCTGAGGAGGTGCCCTCGCCCAGGAACTGCTCGGCGAAGCCGCGGCCCAGGCTCTTGGAGCCGGCGCCCATCAGCTTGATGGCAACGAAGAAGACGTAGAGGATGGCCAGGAGCGCCGCAATGTTGCCGATAAGGGACAGGGCCTCGCGCCAGCGGGAAGCCGGCGGGGCAGGACTCGACCGCAGCGTCCGGGACGATTCCGGATCCAACAGGGACCTCGTCGGGTGGCCTTGTGCGGGATTCCCCTCGGGTTCGTACGGGTGTGGCCGCTTGCCGGATACCAGAACGGAAGGGGTCGTGTCAAGGCCCCCCGGCGCGCCCCGCGCCCGGAGGACGGCCGCGCCCCTCGCCGATCGGACGGCGACGCTCCGCCGCCGCGGCGGTCGGGCCGTCGCGATCGCCGCCGCGCGGCGCTACTTGAGGAGCACCAGCTTCAGGCCGCGGCTGCCGCCCGGGCCGCTGAGCCGGGCCAGATAGACGCCGCTGCCCAGGGCGTGGCCCGCCCCGTCGCACCCGTCCCAGACCAGCTCCATCGTTCCCGCCTCGCGCCAGCCTTCGGCCAGGGCGCGCACCCGGCGCCCCGTGGGCTCGAAGAGCTCCAGGCGCCAGTGGCCGGCGGTGGGCAGCGCGCAGACGATGCGCGTGCTGGGATTGAAGGGATTGGGCGAGGCGGCCAGGCGCAGGACCGGCGCGGGCGGCGCATCCGGGTCCACGGCCGTCGCCGGCGACACGTTGATGGAGTCGCAGCAGCTGGTGAGGAAGCCCAGCTCCGTGTTGACGAAGTCGCGCACCTGGGCCGTGGTGAAGTCCAGGTTCGTGGCCCCCGGCGCCAGGGCGTGGAAGTGGCAGACGGCCACCTCGCCCGGCTCGGCGCGGTGCCCGCCCAGGAAGGCGGCCGAGAAGCGGATGCTGGTCGCCGGGTCCGGCGGATCCTGGGTGTAGTCGTAGAAGAAGTAGTCCAGGCCGGAGTCCGCGAACCAGGTGCCGGGCGTCACCGAGTCCAGGGTCACGACGGCGGGATCGAAGGCGATCTCGGCGTCCACGCCCTTCACCTCCAGCTGGGCCGGGTCGATGGTGACGGACAGGGTGAAGTCGGTGTACTGCTCGACGCTGCTCACGCTGGGATCGATGGCCAGGCCGCCCTGGATATCGGTCAGGTGACCGGCGTCCGCCTGCCAGACGCGCCAGGTGACCTCGTCCTGCAGGTAGACCAGGGCGCGCAGCTCCTCGAACTCCCAGCCGGCGTCGAGGGGGCAGTCGACGACGAAGGTCTGCGTGCCCACGCCGGGCGCCACCGCCAGGCCCGCCGTGGCGGGGAACATGTAGCGGAAGCAGTTGTCGTGGATGTTGTGCCCGTTGCCGCCGGCGTAGTAGATGCCGTCCTCGGTGAGGGCGACGCGCAGGCGGTAGTCGCCGGCCGGGTCCAGGGGCTCGAGGATGTCCGCGCGCACGACGATCTGCTCGGTGTGCGGGTTCCAGTGCATGGCGAGCAGGCCCGGCGCGTGGATCAGCTTGCGCGCCTCGAAGGTGCTCGCGTAGGCGCCGTAGCCCGAGCCCGCGTCCGTCGTGCCGTCGATCCACAGGTGCGGCGTGTAGTCGGCGGCGTAGCCCAGGATCAGCTCCTGGCTCTGCACCGGGTTGGCCTGGTAGAGGGCGTCCGCCGCGTTGGGCCACCAGGTGTGGACGCGCAGCAGGGCGACCGCGTCGCCCTGGCTCGCCATGTAGGCGTCGAGGATGTCGTCGGCGGGCGCGCAGTAGCCGCAGCCGGCGTTGGTGTGGAAGTGCCCCAGGGGCACGTGGGACTGCGTGTAGGTGTCGTCGAAGGCGCCGGCGGCATCGTTGCTCGTGTCCATGTCACCGGCCAGCAGCGTCGTCGCGTCCAGCAGGTAGTAGTTGCCCGCGGCCAGGGACAGGTCGGGGAAGTCCAGTGTGTCGTGCTCGGCCACCGCGAGGGTGCAGGCCAGGACCTCGTAGTAGGCGGCGGCGCCGGACTCGCTGATGGCCAGCGACACGTCGAAGATCTCGGGATTCTGCCCGTGGTTGTTCACGACGACGCGGGGCGACAGGGGCCCGGGCGCCGTGAACTGCTCGCCGTCCGGCAGCAGGGCCTCCACGGCCACGTCGTGCTCGAAGGGCTCGTAGACGGTGATGTCGTCGATGTACCAGTCGTCGGCGTAGGTGCCGATGTAGCGGAAGCAGAGGTAGACCACCGGCTCGCCCGCGAAATCGCTCAGGTTCACCGTCACGGGATCGCCCGCGAAGCCGTTGATGGTGTGGTCCGCCGGCGTCCAGGCCTGGATCATGGTGAAGGCCGCCGGGTCGGTCTGGCTCGTGGTGCTGACGCCGATGTAATGGTGGTCGCCGAAGCCCGACCAGTAGGCCTGATCCTCGTAGAACTCGAGGAAGACGGCGGTCATGCCGGTGAGGTCCAGGGCATCGGTGACCAGGTACTCGTCCTGCCAGCTCGCCTGCGAGCCGTAATGGACGTAGGCGCTGTAGGCGCCGCTGTGCTTCTTGGCGGTGGTGCGGTTCCAGGTGTAGGTGTTGCCCTCGTTGAGGACGGCCCAGCCGGCCGGCGGCCAGGCGTCCTCGAAGCCCTCGTTCAGCAGGTCCGTGCGGGGTGGCTCCGGCGCCGGGCCCGGCAGGGGCTGCGGGTTGGGCGTGAAGCCCTCGTGGGCGGCCAGCGGCGCTGCAAGCGCCAGGACGGACAGCAGGACGATGGAGCCCGAGATCCGGATCCGCATGGTGGTTGCCTCCGGGTGCGGCGTCTCGCCGTGTCAATATCCGGGAATCAACCGTTCATTATACCAGATGGGGCGGACCCCTGGAGCCGGACAGGGCAACTTTTTGCGGGAATGCAACTCAGATGCGACGTTTCGCCGAGCTGACGTTCAGGCCATCCACAGGCCGGTGAGCTGGTAGACCAGGAAGGCCACCAGCCAGGCCAGGGCGGTGAAGCCCACCCACTGGGCCACGGCCCAGTGCCAGCCGCCCGCCTCGCGTCCGGTGATGGCGAAGGTGACCATGCAGGGCGTGGCGAGCAGGGCGAAGATGAGGATGGAGAGCCCGGTGCGCGGCGTGTAGTTCTCGGCCAGGGTCTCGCGCAGGCGGCCCGTGCCGGCCACGCCCTCCTCCCCCAGCGAGAAGACGATCCCCATCTGGGCCACGAAGACCTCCTTGGCCGCGAAGGCCCCGAGGAAGGCCGTCGTGATGCGCCAGTCGAAGCCCAGGGGCGCCATGGCGGGTGCCAGGGCCTTGCCGATACGGCCCGCGGTGGAGAACTCCAGGGCCTCGGCCTGGCGCGCCGCGGCCGCCTCCGCGGCGGCGATGCCGGCGCGCGGGGTGGCGGCGCCTCCCGCCTCGGAGAAGTCGGGCTTGGGATAGCTGGTCATCAGCCAGAGGATGACCGAGATGAACAGGATCACGGTCCCGGCCTTGCGGATGTAGAGCCAGGCCCGCTGCCACATGTGGAGCAGCACGCTGCGCCCCGTCGGCAGGCGGTAGGGCGGCAGCTCCATGACGAAGGGGGTCTCCTCGCCCACGAGCACCGTGCGGCTGAGGATGCGCGCGACGATCAGGCCCATGAACGTGCCGAGCAGGTAGATGCCCAGCAGCAGGGGCGCCTGCCAGAGGGGCGGGAAGAAGGCGGGGATGATGAGCAGGTAGACGGGCAGGCGCGCGCCGCAGGAGATGAAGGGCAGGATGAGGATGGTCACGATGCGGTCGCGCCGGCTGGGCAGCACGCGCGTGGCCATGATGGCCGGCACCGTGCAGCCGAAGCCCACCAGCATGGGGATGAAGCTCTTGCCGTGCAGGCCGAAGCGGTGCATGAGCCGGTCCATGATGAAGGCGCCGCGGGCCATGTAGCCGGTCTCCTCCATGAGGCTGATGCCCAGGAAGAGCAGGACGATGTTGGGCAGGAAGACGAGCACCCCGCCGACGCCGCCGATCACGCCGTCCAGGAGCAGGCTGTGCAGGGCCGTCAGCCGCCCCGCCGGCCAGAGGGCGTCGACGCCCGCCGCCAGCCGGCCGAAGCCCGCCTCCATCAGGTCCATGAGCGGCGCGCCGGCCCGGAAGGTGATCCAGAACAGCAGGAACATGAAGAGCGCGAAGATGGGCAGGCCGAGCCAGCGGTGGGCCAGCACGCCGTCGATGCGCTCGCTCTGGGTGACGCGGTCCACGCGGGGGCCGCGCAGGGTGACCTCGCGGGCCAGGCCGGCGGCGAAGCCGTAGCGCCGGTCGGCGATGAGCACGGCCGTGTCCTCGCGGTGGCGCTGCTCCAGGCGCTGGCGCGCCTCGAGCACGAGGCGCTGCACGGCGGCGAGGTCGGGGTGGACGCGGCCCACCTCGGCCTGGACCTCCATGTCGCCCTCCAGCAGCTTCACGGCCGCGTAGCGGCGCGGGAAGACGAGGTCCGCCGCCGCCGCCAGGGCCTCCTCGACGCGGGCGATCTCGGCCTCGAGGTCCTCGCCGTAGTCCACGCGCCGTACGCCGCGCGGCCGGGTGGCGGCCTCGCGCATGGCATGCTTGAGGGCGTCCAGGCCGCTGCCGCGGTTGCCCACGGTCTCGACGACGGGGGCGTCCATCAGCTCACCCAGCCGCTCGAGGTCCAGGCGCTGGCCCTGCTCGCTGGCCATGTCGCTCATGTTGAGGGCGAGGACGAGGTTCAGCTCCAGCTCGAGGAGCTGCACGGCCAGGTGGAGGTTGCGCTCGAGGTTGGAGGCGTCCAGGACGTCCACCACCACGTCGGGCGCCTCGCGCACCAGGAAGCCGCGCGCCACGCGCTCCTCGTCGCTGCGCGCCGTGAGCCCGTAGGTGCCGGGCAGATCCACCACCTGCATGGGCCCGCCCAGGCCGCGCAGGCGCCCCCACTTCTTCTCGACGGTGACGCCGGGGTAGTTGCCCACGTGCTGGTGGCCGCCCGTGAGGCCGTTGAAGACGCTGGTCTTGCCGGAGTTGGGATTGCCGGCCAGGGCCGCGGTCAGATCGCGGCTCCGGTAGAGCTCCCGGGGAGCGCCCCCGCCGGCTCGCAGGCGCTCGAACACGGCCGCCTACAGCCTCTCGACGCCGATGGTCGCGGCCTCGATCTTGCGCAGGGAGAGGTGGAAGCCTCGCAGCTTGATGTCGATGGGATCCCCCAGGGGCGCCACCCGCTGCATGACCAGCTCGACACCGGGCAGCAGGCCCATGTCCACCAGGCGCTGGCGGATGGGCGTCGAGGCGCGCACGCTGACGACGCGCCCCCGCTCGCCGGGCTTGAGCTCGGTGAGCTGCACCTGGGCTGCGTTGCGGCTGAAGATGCGGATGGCCTCGTCGGGGAGGCCGCCGCAGTCGGCGGCCGCGCCGGCGTCGCCGCCGTTGAGGCGCTTCACGCCGGCGGCATAGACGCGCTGGAAGCGCCCGGCCACGTCCTGGTCGGCGAGGACGGGCGCCTTGAGGAACTCCATGAAGCCGGCCAGGCGGTCCAGGCTGTCCAGGCTGATGACGTGCTCGATGGCGCATGCGTCCCGCGACGCGGTGTCCTCGGGAACGCCCAGGACGCCGCCCAGGAAGCGGGCGATGAACTGATGGCGCTTCAGGACGCGTCCCGCCAGGTCGTAGCCGGCGTCCGTCAGGGTCACCGATTCGCGCGCCTTGTAGACGATCAGCTGCTCCTTGGCCAGGCGCTTCAGCGCCCCCGTGACGCTGGCCATGCGCACGGCCTTGCGCGCCGCGATTTCCTTGACGCGGGCCTCGCCCTTCTCGTGCACCAGCTGGAGGATGATCTCGAGGTAATCCTCGAGACTGCAGGAGAGATTGCTGATCTGGGCCATTCCAAGCTCCCGGAACCGGTTGCCGCCCCAAGTTAGCCAACCCTAACAAAAGAATCAAGACCCTTTCCGGCCCGCCGCGCCGCTTGACGCCGCCCGGACCGCCCCCTAGGCTTCAGGCGCTTGCGCATGATCCCGCCAGCCAAGGAGGCCGCCATGAACGCTTCCCCACGCGCGACCGTTCTCGCCCTCTTGCCCCTCTTGCTGGTGATGGCAGGCTGCGCCGGCAGCCGCACGCCCAAGACCGTGGGCGAGCAGCGGGACGCCCGCGCCCACTTCGAGGAGATCCGCCAGGCCTACTTCGACACGGCGGACATCCCCGCCGCGCGGGCGGCCATGGCCGACCTGATGGACGACTGGCTCGGGCACGTGCCCGAGGAGGTCTTCACCTTCCAGGACCGCCTCGACCGCGTCCAGGAGTTGGAGATGGCCGCCGACGCCTACGCCGGCCCCATGGACGACGCCGCCTGCGCGGGAGAGCTGGCCCGCCTGCGCGGCGACATGACCCGCGCCGCCGCCCTGGTCAGCACGAGCCAGGGCGCCGAGAAGGTGACCCTCAACCGCGTGCGACGCCGCCTGGGCGACGCCGAGGCCCGCCTCCAGGCCTGCGTCGTGCGCCTGGCGCGCGACTACGGCGAGGAGGACCGCCTCCTGGCCACGAGCCGGGATCCGGCCGTGCTGCGCCCCCTGGTGGACGCACGCGACGCGGAGCTCGCGGCCGGCGGCACGCTGGACGAGATCCTGCGCTACCTGCGCCTGAGCCGCGGCCTGCGCCACTCGCCGGCCATCATCGACAGGACGGACGAGCTGCTGCTGGGTGTGAGCGACCGCGACCTGATCGCCGGCTACCTGTTCTACTACGCGGACCACAGCCACGATGACGCCCTCTTCCACCACCTGGACCGCCTCTTCCTCGCCTCGGAGGACTGGGTGGCCATGGAGGCCTACCTCCAGCGCTTCCCGACGCGGCCCCACGCCGCGGCGCTGGAGACGAAGCTGCAGGACTACTACCGCCGGGAGTTCGAGACGGGCGCGCGCCTGTTCGACCAGGAGAAGTTCGCCGAGGCCGTCGGGCACCTGGCGGCCGTGGCGCCGCGCAGCCCGCAGTTCGGCCCCGCGCGCAGCCTGCTGCACGAGGCGGCGAACATGGGCTACTACCGCTGGGAGCAGCCGGACATCTGGCTCCTGGTGCCGCCCTACCGCTGGTAGGGCGGCCGCCCGCCGCGGGAACGGCGCCCGCCGCCCGGCCGGGACGGGGGATGCGGCCGCGCCGCGGGGCGCGGCCGGCGGGGCCTAGAGGAGCTGCACGGCGAGGACCTTGAGATAGCGGGTCTCGGGCATGCCGGGCAGCACGGGGTGGTCGGGGCCCTGCCCGCCGCGGTGCAGCACGCGCGCCCGGCGGCCGGCCCGGGCCAGGGCGCGCAGGACGGTCCCCTGCCAGACCGTCTCCTCCACGGGATAGGTGCAGGAGCACGTGAGCAGCACGCCGCCCGCCTCCACGCGGGCGGCGGCCTTCTTGTTGAGGTGCTCGTAGGCGCCGAGGGCCTGCCGCGCGTCGCCGCGCGACTTGGCCAGGGCGGGCGGATCCAGTACCACCAGGTCCCAGCGCCCGTGGGGCCAGCCCGGCGCACCGGCGCCGCCGAAGAGATCCATGGCGCGGAAGCGGCAGTCCAGGCCGTTCAGCCGGGCGCTCTCGCGGGCCAGGGCCAGAGCCTCCTCGGAGCGGTCCAGGCCCAGCGCCTCGACGGCGCCGCCCGCCGCCGCCTGCAGGGCGAAGCCGCCGGCGTGGCAGAAGAGGTCCAGCACGCGCTTGCCCGTGGCCAGGCGGCGCAGCCAGGCGCGGCTCTCGCGCTGGTCCCAGAACCAGCCGCCCTTCATGCCGCCCAGGGCATCGAAGCGGCAGCGCAGGCCGCCCTCGAGCGCCTCGGGCGTTTCCGGAACGGGCCCGCGGGCCTCGGGCGGCAGCAGGGCCAGGCCCTCCCGCTCGCGCACGGGCGCGTCGCGCCGCAGGACCAGGGAGCCCACGCCGGGCAGGGCCAGCAGGGCGTCGGCCAGCTCGCCCGCGTGGGACTCTGCCACGGCCGAGGCGAGCTGGGCCACCACCAGGCCGCCGTAGCGGTCGGCCGTCACGCCGGGCGTCCCGTCGGACTCGCCGTAGAGCAGGCGGTAGTGGGGCTCGCCGTAGACGGCCTCGCGCAGGGCCAGGGCGCGGGCCAGCAGCTCCGGCAGGACGGCGCGGTAGTTGGCGGCGCCGCGGTCGAAGAGGCGGGCGCGGATGCGCGAGCCGGGATTCCACAGGGCGCTGCCCACGGGCCGCCCCGCGGCGTCCGTCACCAGGACGCTATCGCCGGCGGCGAGGCCCTCCGGCGCCTCGGCGATCTCGCCGTCGTAGACCCAGCAGTGCCCGCGGCGCAGGCGGCGGTCCTCCCTGGGCCGCAGGATCACGCGGGGCAGATCCGCCTTGCTCGTCACGGCCTTCACCTCCCGATGGCCCCGGGTCTTCCCCGAGGATTTCCAGTTTAGTTCCATCGCGCCCGGAAATCTGTTAGAATTACAGGTGTGCAGGTCAGGTTCGTCCCCCGTGGTCTCGACCCGGGAGCGAACATGGCACGCCGCAACCAGCTTTCTGTGCTGCTGTTGATTCTCTGCTTGCTCGCGGGTCCCCGTCCTGTCTGGCCGGGGACCCTCTGCGTTCCGGCCGGGCAGCCCCACCTGCGCGCCGCCCTGGCGCGCGCCCTGGCCGGCGACACCATCCTCGTCGCGCCCGGCATCTATCGCGGACCGGGCAACCGCGACCTGGACTTCGGCGGCAAGGACCTCGTCCTCATCGGCGCCGACGGTGCCGCCGCCACGGTCATCGACTGCGAGGGCCGCGGCCGCGGCTTCGTCTTCCGCGGCGGCGAGACCCAGGCCTGCCTGGTGCGCGGCTTCACCGTGACCGGCGCCCGGGCCCTGGGCTTCGGCGCGGCCGGCAAGGGCGCCGGGCTCTACTGCGGCGCCGCCTCGCCCCGCGTGGAGGCCTGCGTCTTCGCCGGGGGTGAGGCCGACTTCGGCGGCGGCCTGGGCGCCGAGGGCGGCGCGCGGCCGCTGCTGCGCGGCTGCCTCTTCCTCGGCAACCGCGCCCGCCTGGACGGCGGCGGCCTCTATCTGCGGGACGCCGCTCCCCGCCTGGAGGACTGCGCGCTGACGCGCAACCGGGCCGGCGCCGCAGGCGACGAGGCATTCCTCATCGACGCCGCGCCCGTCTTCACGCGCTGCCGCCGGCAGGGCGCCGCGGGCGGCTAGCGCCGTCCGCGCGTGCCGCCATGACCGCGCGGGCGGCCGCGGGCACGCGGGTCGCAGCAGACGTGCAGGCGCACGGCCCGCGCCCGGCGTGCAGGCGCGCGGGCGCTCAGGCGGCGCCCGACGCCTCCTCCTGCTCCACCTGGTGCCTCTGGAAGTAGAGCCGCAGGCTCAGGGCGATGCTGGCCAGCTTGGTCAGGGCGCTGTCGCCGCGGCTGGACAGGACGATGGGGATGCCGCAGCCGACGATGACGCCGGCCGTGTTGAGGCCGCTGGAGACGGTGAGGGACTTGTAGACCACGTTGCCGGCGTCGATGCCCGGCATGACGAGGACGTCGGCGTCCCCCTGGATCTTCCCCTGGTAGCCCTTCTCGGCGGCGATCTCGGGATCCACGGCCACGTCGAAGCTGAGAGGCCCCTCCACGAGACAGTCCCGCCGGTCGGCGTAGGCGGCGGCGATCTCCGCCGCCTCCACGGAGCTCTCGATGCGCGGGTTCACCTTCTCGATGGCGCTGATGACGGCCACCCGCGGCACGGGCAGGTTGAGGCTGCGCGCCACGAACAGGGCGTTCTCGAGGATGCGCTCCTTCTTCTCCCGGTCCGGGTCGATGTTGACGCCGGCGTCGGTGAGGAGGATGACCTTGTGGACGCTGCTGCGCGGAAAGACGGCCACGTGGCTGAACAGAGCGTTCTCCGGCAGCTTGCCGCTCTCCTTGAGCCAGGAGAAGACCGGGCCGAGGATCTCGGCCGTCTTCACCGACCCCTTCATGATCACCTGGCAGCGGCCCTCGGCGTAGAGCTCCAGGCAGCGCGCCACCGGGTCGCCGGCGGGAACCACCTCGCAGTCCTCGCTGGCCAGGTCCAGGCCCACCTCCGCGGCCAGGGCCCGCGTGCGCGCCTCGTCGCCCACCAGCAGGAAGCGGGCGATGCGGTACTCGCCCTTCTCGCTGGCGCGGCGCGCGGCCTCGAGGGCGTCCTCGTTGTCCGAGCCGGCGATGGCGATGGTCGGCACGAAGAACCGGTTCACCATGCCGCGCGTGGCGTGGATCAGCTCGTCCAGGTCGCGGATGGGGCTGCCCGCGGGGCGGTTGAGGACGGGCTTCTTGAAGACGGGCTCGTCGATGCGCCGGTTCTCCTCGCGGCGCAGGCCCGCCAGCTCGTCGCGGGCCGCGGCGTAGTCGCAAAGCAGGTCCGGGCGGACGAGCACCCTGGCCATGCCGGCGGCCAGGCTCTCGGCCTCCAGGGAGCCCGGCACGCGCACGATGGGCAGCAGCCCCCCCACGCGCTTCTCGATCTCGTCGGCCAGCTCGTCGCTCTGGCTCATGTCGCCGGTGAGGCAGATGTAGTCGGGCCGGCCCCAGCCGGCGGCCATCGCCAGGACGTGCTCGGCGAACTTCTGGGCGAAGAAGCGCAGGATCAGCTCGATCTTCTCCACCTGCTCGGGCGTGGCGCCGTGCCGGCGGAACTCCAGCAGGGTCTTGAAGTCGTTGGTGCCGGCCAGGGACAGCAGCCCGCCCTCGCCGAAGACACCGCGGCTCAGCTCGTCGAGGGTCAGCCGCTGCTCCCGCAGGCCCAGGATGACGTCGTGGATGGGCAGGGCGCCGCAGCGGTTGGGTCCCGGCGCACCGCTGAAGGCGTTGATGACCCGCACGGCCCGCCCGCGGTGGTGGCGCAGGAAGGAGATGCCGCCGCCCAGGTGGGCGCTGACCACGCTGGCCTCGTCGGGATCGATGCCGAACTCCCAGGCGCTGAGGCGGATCACGGCGCGGTGGTTGAGGTAGTGGACGCTGGTGCCGTCGGTCTTGATCTCCCGCAGCCCCGTCATGCGGCTGACCAGCTCCGTCTCGTCGATGACGACCGGATCGGTGGTGGTCACCGGCAGGTCGCCGCGGCCGGAGCGATCGCGCAGGGCCAGGGCGATGGGGATGCCCATGTTGGAGGCGTGCTGGAGGCGCGTGCGGCTCAGGTCCCCCACCAGCTCGGGGCTGATGGCGTAGGTGCCGCCCGGCACGGGCCGGATGAGGCCGCCGCGGGCGGCGATGCCGTCCAGGGCGGCCAGGTCGATGCCCGCCTCGCCGAGCCAGCGCAGGACCATCTCCACGCGGTGCTCGACGGTGTCCTCCACGTCGGGCCGGAGGTGGGCGGCGAAGGCGGCCTGCTTCTCGATGCCCTCGAGGTAGGCGACCTTGGTGGAAGTGGAGCCGGGGTTGACCACCAGGATGCGGCGGCCCGCGTCCTCCACGCGGCGGGCCATGGCGGGGCCCAGGAGGCGCTTGAAGATCTCGCGCGGGGGCATGGTCTTGGGCTGCAGCGTCTTCATGGGCTCACAATACGAAGGGCCCCGCCGCGAGACAAGCGCCGATCGGCGGGCCGGAATAAAGAAGCCCGGCCGCAGGCGCGGCCGGGCTCCGGTTGACCTCGCAGAGGGTCCGAATGCCTACTTCAGCAGCAGCATCTTGCGGCCCAGGACCTCGCCGCCGGCCTCGAGGCGGTAGAAGTACACGCCCGAGGCCAGGGCCCGGCCCGCGTCGCCGCGGCCGTCCCAGACGACGTGGTGCTGCCCGGCGGCCAGCGAGCCGCTGACCAGTGTGCGCACGCGGCGGCCGCCGACATCGTAGACCGCCAGCGTGGCCGGGCCGGCCTCGGCCAGGCCGAAGCTGATGGTCGTCCTGGGGTTGAAGGGGTTCGGGTGGTTCTGGCCGAGGGCCAGGGCCGCCGGCGTCTGCCCGGCCGGCGTCAGGTCCTCGGTGACGTGCACCGTCACCGGCACGATCACCGGATCGCCGGCGTTGCTGGTGACGACGATCTCGGCCTCGTAGGTGCCCTCGGGCAGGCCCGCGCTGTCGAAGGTCACCAGGATGTCGTCCTCGCCGCCGACGGGGACCTGGCCCTCCGTCTGGTCCAGCGCGACCCAGGTGAGCGGCCGGAAGATGGTGAAGGGCGCGTCGCTGGTGTCCGTGACGCCCGGATCGTCGGCGTCGGAGACCTTCACCAGGCAGTCGGCGCTGACGGGGCCGGTGACGGTCCAGTCGAAGGCGCCGGTGGCGGCCGGGTAGCTCCCGGCGAGCGTCTCCCAGCCCTGCGCCAGGCCGCGATAGAGCTCGATGGTGACGTTCACGGGCCCGCCGGCGGCCACGTACTCGATGGTCCGCAGCTCGCCGATGCCCCAGGCCTCGCCGCCGTCGGGCGAGACGACCGAGACGTTGGGCCCGGCCAGGGCGATGACGATCTGGCCCGAGACCTGGTGCGGCGCGCTGCCCCAGTCGTCGCCGTAGAGAATCCAGTCGAGGACCACGTCGCCCGTGGGGCTGGCGAAGGTGACGTTCACCGTCGCCGTGGCGCTCTCGTTGGGATAGATGTCGCCGTAGGTGCCGGTGCCGTGCCACTCGGCCGAGGCGCCGTCGCCCGTGGCCCCGTTGTAGGGGATGGCGCCGCCGGAGCCGCCCGTGAAGGACGAGGCCGAGTTGACCACCGTGCCGGCCGGGAAGTCGATGACGATGTCCTTGATCCACTCGCTGTCGTTGCTGACGCAGCTCACCGTGAAGGTGATGTCCACCGTCGTGCCCGGGAAGAACTCGGCGACGTCGGCGACGCAGTCGGAGCCGGTGATGTTGCGCGGGGCGGGCGCGGCGCCGCGCGGGTAGTTCGGGTCCACCAGGTCGATGTCGTAGTAGAGCGTCGAGCCGTACTCGCCGTTGTTGGCGATGCGCAGGTGGTCGGTCAGCACCTCGTCGTTGAGCATGCTCTTGACGAAGGCGCCCGGCTGCACGTCGCAGGTGGGGACGAGCAGGTCGCCCACCATGACCGCCTCCACGTGGGGCACGCGGTTGAAGCTGGTCACGGTGAGGGTGGCCGTGGTGCCCGGCGCGGGCAGCGAGCCCTCGATGGGCACGACGGCGTGGCCGCCGGCGTCGGCGAAGGCCGAACCGATGAGGACGCCGCCGTCGCTCAGGGCGACCAGGGCGCCGGGCTCGGTGTCCGCCTCGAAGTCGTCGGCGGTGGGCACGATGACGCCCGCGTGGCTGACGGCCAGGGCCGTCGGCGTGTCGGTGCGCACGCGCAGGCTGGGATCGCCGAAGATGGTCCAGTACTTGAACTCGTCGATGCCGTTTGCGCCGTACTCGTCCATCATCTGGCAGGAACCGTTGAAGCAGAGCGCACCGTAGGTGCGCTTGGCCCCGGCCACCAGCAGATCGACGATCTCGTCCTGCGCGCTCATGGGCGGCGCCCAGGACTGGTTGACTGTCGAGGCGTACATGCCGACGGCGCCCGCGGGCTCCGCGCCGTGGGACGCCTGCAGCCAGGCCTCGGCGAAGCAGGTGGTGCTGGCGAAGCTGCCGTTGACGCAGGCGACACTGACGATGAAGGGCAGCATGTTGTCGTTGGTCAGGGCGTTGACGTGGGTGTTGGAGAAGCCCGTCGTCGACCAGCTCGTCGTGCTGCCGTGGCCGCAGTAGTTGATGACGCTCCGCCCGTCGTTGACGGCCGTGGTCACCATGCTGGCGCTGGCGCCCGTGTTCGGGTAGATGCGGTCCACCGCGGTGTAGGTGAAGGCCAGCAGGTCGTCGCGGATGTTGTCGATGTGGACCCAGTCGGCCTCGCCGTCGTCGCCGATGCCGTCGCCCTGCTCCGACCCGATGCCGACGCCCTTGTGGTACCAGTCGGCGCCCGGCTGGGCGTCGCGCTCGTACTCGACGAACTTGGCGACCTGGTTCGCGACCTGCGTCGTGTTGGTGGCCGAGAGGCGCCCGACGAAGGCCTCGGGGTAGCTGTCCGTGCCGGCGAGCAGGCCGTAGGACGGATCGCTGACGCCGCCGTTGTTGTAGTAGGGCACCTGCTGCGCGTCGCCGACGAGCAGGATGAAGGTCACGCCCTCGGTGTCGTACAGGTTCTGGATGTAACTCTTGATCTGCGTGGCCGTGCTGCCGATGGCCGACAGGTCCACGAGGGTCGTGGGGACGCCCATCTGGTTCTTCCAGGCCACCAGGGGCTCGACGGCGGCGTGGAAGGCGTCGTAGGTGATCACCAGCATGTTGCCCACCTCGGGGATGCTGGCGTAGCGCTCGCCGAGGCCGTCGTTGTTGAGGTAGTGGCGCTCGTAGAGCTTCTCGAACTCGATGCTGCGCGCGGCCGGGCGGCGATCGAGGACGTTGACCGCGCCGGGGCCGGCCGCCGCCACCTCGACGGTGAGGCCGGTCAGGACGCGCAGCGTGCGCGCCGCCGGGTTGTAGCGGAAGGGGTTGATCTCCACCACCGCGCCGCGGGTGTCGCGCAGGATGTAGGGCTCGCCCAGGACGGCCACGTCGCCGGGATACCAGGCGTCCTCGCCGTAGAAGTCCGCGAACTCGTAGCCGACGAGGGCCGGGTCGACGTTGCGCAGGATGTTGCCCCTGGAGGGCGCCACGTCGACGCCCGTGAAGTCGCGGTACTCCGCTTCCAGGACGCGCAGCGCCATGCGCGCGTCATCGGGGATGCGCAGCGACTCGCGCAGGACGGGCAGGTCGGGCAGTCCCCGCTCCAGGCGATGGGCCCGCCGCCCGAGATCGAGAGTCGTCCAGGCGCGGCCCTGGATGGCCACCTCGTCCATGGTGAAGTGGTTCAGGTCGAGGCGCAGGACCGTGCGGTCCGGGCCGGACTCGAGGACCCGCAGCGCGAAGGGCTCGTCGCCCGGCGTCAGGTCCACCTGGCGGGCCGCCAGGGCGGGGCTCGCCAGCAGGAACAGGATGAGAACGGACAGGAGCTGTCGCTTCATGCTTTCCCCCGATGAGGCTGAGAATGTTCGGTGTCGCCCAAGTATCCGTCACGCGGCTGGGGACCGCGGGCGGGTTGTCAGGAAGAGTTTACCAGAAGTGGAGGGGGGATGACAACGTCACATGACGGTGTCAGGCATGGAGATATCCATACGAGTCAAGGAGTTGCGCAGGAGGGCGGGTCGCGGCGCGGCGCTACTGGAGCAGGATCATCTTCCTGGCGGCCCTCCGGCCGCTGCTCTCCACCTGGTAGAAGTAGACCCCCGAGGGCAGCGACCGGCCGCGGCCGTCGCGGCCGTCCCACTGGTACCAGTAGGTGCCCGCGGCGCCGTGATCGCGGACGATGCGCAGGAGCTCGCGGCCGCCGGCGCTGGAGATGGTCAGGACCGCCGCGCCGGGCGCCGCGATGCGGTAGTAGAAGGTCGTCGTCGGGTTGAAGGGATTGGGGTGGTTCTGGCCCAGGCGCAGGCCGGCCGGGGCCTGGGCCTCGCCGGCGCCGGGCGCCGCCGTGAGGTCGCGCCGGTACAGGATGAGCTGGGCGTTGACGTTGAAGCCGGGCCGCGTGTGGCCCGTGTAGTTGTAGTCGCAGTCCGTGCAGGTGACGCCGTCCACGCAGGCCGGGTTGTGGGGCCCGCAGGCGTTGAAGTAGGGCTGGATGTTGTAGTCCAGCAGCAGCGGCTCGCCCGGCGTGATCAGGCGCGTGATGTCGTTGTCCCAGGGATCGACCTTGTCGCCCGGGCACCAGCCCGCCCGCGGGTACTGCCAGGTCCCCCCCTGGGGGCTGCAGGGGTTTTGGGCGCAGTCGGGGCGCCAGAGGTAGTGCGTGAAGGTCTCGCCGGCCGCCACCAGCGAGTGCCACTTGTAGCAGAACTCCGCGCAGTTGTCCGTGTTGCCCTGGCCGTGGCCCGTGGTGACGATGCGCACCTTGGCCATCTCGGCGTCGGCCGGGATCTCCACGCTCACCGGCGCCAGGACGTCCTCGATGGGAGAATCGGGATTGCCGTACTCGGCGAAGTCCGCCGTCCAGAGGTTGATGACCCGGTAGGGCCGCATGGGATCGACGCCGTGCACGAAGCCGAAGCGCGCCGTCAGCAGCCACCCGCGCTCGCCGCCGATCCAGCTCTCGATGTAGGCCCGCAGCGTGACGCTGTCGGCCAGCAGGGGCTTGTAGTCGGTGACGTCGAGGCGCCAGGTGCAGGTCTGGGGGTAGCTGGACGGCCCGGTGATGTCGTAGGGCGTGATGAAGCGCGCGATCTCGATGTGCGTCTCGGTCTGGTCGGGATTCGTGTGGATCACGCGCAGGTGGCCGATGCGGTCCCAGGGATCGCAGTCCCCCGGCGGGCCCGGACAGCCGATGGTCAGGTCGAGCAGGACCTCGTCGTAGAGCTCCGGCGCCGGCGGGAATTCGAAGGTCTGGACGTGCGGCGTGGCCCAGTTGAAGAACTCCTCGTCGAAGGTGGTCACCCAGGTGGTGTCGGCGGGCAGGGTGCCGGCGGCGGCCGGCGCGGCGACCATCAGCATCGCGATGACGAGCGGGAGGCGGGACCACATGGCGTTCCTCCTGGCGGCGCGAGGGTGCGTGACAGGGAAGAGAAGTCTACCACACCGCCGGCCGCGCGACGAGGCTCCCGCACGGCAGCCCTGATCGGTCTTCAGCGCCGCGCGGCCGGGCTCGGGCCGGCGCCGGCAGGCGATGGAAAGGGGCCGATGTCTCTCCGAGCGGACTGCGAAGCGTGAGCGCAGGAGAGACATCGGCCCCTATTTTCTAAATCGTCAGCCGCCTACTTGAGAAGCAGCATGGAGCGCGTCAGGAGCTCCCCGCCGGCGTCCAGACGGTAGAAGTAGACGCCGGACGGCAGGGCGCTGCCCGCCGCGTCGCGGCCGTCCCAGGTGATCTGGTGGCCGCCCGCCGGCAGCTGCTCGTCGAGCAGCACGCGCAGCAGCCGTCCGCTGGCGTCGAAGACGGCCAGGCGCGCCGAGCCGGCCTCGGGCAGGCCGAAGTGGATGGTCGTCTTCGGGTTGAACGGGTTGGGCCAGTTCTGGCCGAGGACCAGGACCGCCGGCGTCTCGCCGGTGTCCGTCATGTCGTCGGTGACCAGCAGGGTCACCGGCACGACGACCGTCTCCGGCGCGTTGCTCTCGAAGCGCAGCTCGGCGTGGTAGGTGCCGACGCGCATGCCGGTGGCGTCCAGGGTCATGGTCAGGCCGTCCGTCTCTCCCTCGGGCACGGAGCCGCTCGTGCGGTTCAGGTCCAGCCAGATGGGCTCGAAGCTCATGCCGCCGTCCATGTCGATCATCGCGACGGTGTAGTTGAGCACGGAGCCCGCCTCGCCGTTGTTGGCGACCGTCAGGTAGCGATCGAGGCTGTTGTTGATGAGCAGCACCTCGCTGAACGAGGACGGATCCACCTCGCAGGTGGGAACGAGCGCCGAGCCGACCTCCACCGGCTCGATGACGGTGAGGCGGTTGAAGGCCGTCGCGGTCAGGGTGATCTGCGTGCCCGCGGGCGGCAGCGCGCCCAGGAAGAGGGTCGCCATGCCCATGGCGTCGGCGAATGCCGAGGCGATCAGCGTGCCGTCGTGGCTCAGGGCCACCAGGGCCTCGGGCTCGGTCTGGACGACGTAGGTCTCCTGGCTCGGATCCACGAAGGCGTCGAAGCTGACGGCCAGCGCCGCCGGCGTGTCCGTGCGGACGCGCAGGCTGGGATCGCCGAAGACGGTCCAGTAGAGGTACTCGTCGTAACCGCTGTAGCCGTAGTCGTCGATCATCTGGCAGGAACCGTTGAAGCAGAGCGCGCCGAAGGTGCGCTTCTCCTCGGCCACCAGCAGATCGACCACCTCGTCCTGCGCGCTCATGGGAGGCGCCCAGGACTGGTTGACCGTCGAGGCGTACATGCCGACGGCGCCCGTGGGCTCGCCGTTGTGGCTGGCCCGCAGCCAGGCCTCGGCGAAGCAGGTCGAGGAGGCGAAGTTGCCGTTGACGCAGGCCACGCTGACGATGAAGGGCAGCATGTTGTCGTTGACGAGGGCGTTGACGTGGGTGTTGGAGAAGCCCGTCGTCGACCAGCTCGTCGTGCTGCCGTGGCCGCAGTAGTTGGCGACGCTGCGGCCGTTGTTGACGGCGTTGGCCACCATGCTGGCGCTGGCGCCCGTGTTCGGGTAGATGCGATCCACCTCGGTGTAGGTGAAGGCCAGCAGGTCGGTGCGGATGTTGTCCATGTGGACCCAGTCCGCCTCGCCGTCGTCGCCGATGCCGGCGCCCTGCTCGGAGGCGACGCCCATGCCCTTGTGGTACCAGTCACCGCCCGGCTGGGGATCGCGCTCGTACTCGACGAACTTGGTGACCTGGTTCGCCACCTGCGTGACGTTCTCCGCCGAGAGGCGGCCCACGAAGGCGTCGGGATACCAGTCGCCGCCGCTGAGCAGCGCGTAGGACGGATCGCTGGCGCCGCCGCTGCTGTAGTAGGGCACCTGGGCCGCGTCGCCGATGAGCATGATGAAGGTCACGCCCTCGGTGTTGTAGAGGTTCTGGATGTAGCTCTTGATCTGAGTGCCCGTGCTGCCGACCGCCGACACGTCCACGAGGGTCGTCGGCACGCCCATCTGGTTCTTCCAGTCCACGAAGGGCTGCACGGTGGCGCGGAAGGCGTCGTAGGTGATCACCAGCATGCTGCCCACCTCGGGAACGCTGGCGTAGCGCTCGCCGTAGCCGGACGACGCGAAGTTCAGGTAGTGGCGCTCGTAGATCTTCTCGAACTCGGCGCTGCGCACAGGCGGGCGGGCGTCGAGGACGTTGACCTCGCCCGGGCCGGCGGCCGCCACCTCGACGGTGACGTTGGTGTAGACGCGCAGCGTGCGCGTGGCCGGGTTGTACTGGATGGGATTGATCTCCACCACGACGCCGCGCGTGTCGCGCATGATGTAGGGCTCGTCCAGGCCGGCCAGGCGCTCGGGATACCAGGCGTCCTGCCCGTAGAAGTCCGAGAACTCGTAGCTGACGAGGGCCGGGTCCACGTTGCGCGTGAAGTTGCCCTTGGAGGGCACCACGTCGACGTCCGGGAAGTCCCGGTATTCGGCCTCGAGGACGCGCAACTCCATGCGCGCGTCGTCGGGAATGAGGATGGACTCGCGCAGGGTCGGCAGGGCCGGGTACCCGCGGTCCAGGTGCAGGGGCCGCCCGTCCAGGCTCACCGCGGTGTAGACGCGGCCCTGGACGAGGACGGACTCCAGGTCGAACTGGTTGATCTCGGCGCGGATCACGGTGGTCCCCCCGCCCGCATGGGGCACGGCGAGGGTGACGGGAGCCTCGGCGTTCTCGAGCACGACGGTCTGGCCCGCGAGGGCCGGCGCCGCGACGAGAAGCAGAAGCGTGGAGAGGACAGAAAGCCGTTTCATGCTTCCCCCCGAGTATAGGTGGCACGACCAAAGGGAATGTGGGGCGTACAGATAGTGTAATTCTAGCAGATCGGCGGCGACGCCTCCAAGGACCTTCGCCGTTGGCGGAATCTTTAAAGTCCCCTAGTTTTCAGGGATTTCACAAGGTCAGCCCCAGGCGACGGATCGCGCTGGCGAAGGGCGAAGCTCCGTGAAAGAAAACTCCCGCGGCCGAAGGGCCGCGGGAGCCTGCGAAGCGTGCAATGGGCGCGCGTCTACTTCATCAGCAGCATCTTGTTGGTGATGCGGGCGCCGTCCGCCTCGAGGCGGTAGAGGTAGAGGCCGCTGGCCACCAGGTGGCCCGCGCCGTCACGGCCGTCCCAGACCACGTCGTGCCGGCCGGCGCTCCAGGAGCCGCTGGCGAGCAGCGCCACCTGGCGGCCGCGCACGTCGTAGACCGCCAGCGAGATGTCCGCCGCCGCGGGCAGAGAGAAGCTGATGGTGGTCCGGGGGTTGAAGGGGTTGGGGTAGTTCTTCTCGAGGCGCAGGGCCGCCGGGGTCTCGGCGACGTCCGTGGCCCCCACGTGCAGCCAGACCGGAATCACCACGTCGGCCGTGGGCGCGCTGTGCGAGACCACGATGCGCGCGTGGTAGTCGCCGCCCGCCAGGCCCGTGGCGTCGAAGCCGACGTCGATGGCGTCGTACTCGCCCACGCCGCAGGCGCCGTCGGTGTAAGGCAGCGCGAGCCAGTCGCAGGGCACGTGGATGTAGAAGGTCTCGGCGCTCTGGACCGGATCGGCCTGGCTGGCCGTGTCCTCCAGCCGCATGATGCAGTCCGGGCTCACCGGGCCGGTGACGGTCCAGCTCCAGCTGCCGGCGTCGGCCGGGGCGCTGGCGGCCAGGGTCTCCCAGCTGCGGCCGCCGTCGCGGCTCAGGCTGATCTTCACGTAGTCCACCTGGGTCACGTTGAAGATGACGGCGTGGCTGTCGCCCACGGCCCAGACCTCGCCGCCGTTGGGCGCGACGAGCTGCAGGGTGGGCCCGCTGGGCCCGGTGATCACCAGGTCGCCGCTGATGTCGTGCGGGCTGGAGCCGTAGTCGTCGCCGCTCATGGTCCAGGGGATGGCCAGGTCGCCCATGGCGCCGCCGGCGAAGGTCAGGGTGACCTGGGCCGTGGCGCTCTCGCCGCCGTAGACCTCGCCCCAGCTCCCGTCGGGATCGCTCCAGACCAGGCGGGCGCCGTCGCCGGTGGCGTTGTTGGTGACCAGGTCGCCGCCGCTGCCGCCGGTGAAGTTGGTGGAGCTGACCACGATCACGCCGGCCGGCAGGTCCAGGGTGACCTCGTCGAGCCACTCGTAGTCGCCGCTGGCGTTGTAGACGGTCAGCGTGAAGCTGGCCGTCGCGCCCGGCGTGTAGCTGGTCGGGTTGGACGTGAAGGTCGAGCCGGCGATGCTGCGGTCGGGCAGCACGGGATCGTCGATCTCCAGGGTGTAGTAGAGCGTGCTGCCCGGCTCGCCCTCGTTGCCGATGGTCAGCGGGCGCGTGGCCGAGCCGCCCGCGACCAGCGTCACGTCGAAGGAGAGCGGGTCGATCTCGCAGGTGGGCTGCTCGGAGGAGCCGATGGTCAGGTCCACGACGTAGGGCTCGCGGTTCTGGGCCATGACCACCATGTGGGCCGTGCCCGAGTAGCCGATGTCGGTCAGGGCAATGTCGGCCGTGCCGGACGTGCCCACGGTGCCGGCGCCCTTGAGGACGCCGCCCACGGTGATGCCCACGTAGCTGCCCGGGTCGGCGCTCACGGTGAAGCTGTCGGAGCCGCCGACGATCTGGCCGGCGTGGCTGACGGGGTTGGCCGTCGGCGCGCCCAGGTAGATGGACAGGCTCGGGTCGCCCGACAGGTTGTAGATGTTCCAGTAGTAGGTGGAGTAGCCGCCGCCCTCCATCACCGCGACGTTGCCGCAGAAGATCAGGGCGTCGTTGACCACGTACCACTGGTCCATGGCCTCGCCGTGGTCGTGGAAGAGGCCGTCATAGGCGCCCATGCCGTGCGTCTCGTAGGTGGGGTTGGACGAAACCGGGCCCGCGCCGATGCCCCACCAGTAGTCCTCGTCCCAGTAGGTCGAGTTGCTGGCGCCGATGTAGCCGATGGCGCCCTTGCCCGCGGCCCGCAGCCAGGTCTCGCCGAAGCACTCGCTGATGTCGTAGGAGCCCGTCAGGCAGCAGTTGCCGACGGCCAGGCAGTACTCGCCGTAGTTGTCGAGGTTGTTGATGTTCGACTGCGTGAAGCTCGGGTTGGACCAGGACGTCGTCGAGCCGTGGGCCGTGTAGTTGATGTAGGACACGCCGTCGCTGACGTTCTGGACGATCTGCGAGGACGAGCTGCCCGACGCGGGATACAGATAGGTGTGCGAGGTGATCCCGTGGGCCACGTTGAAGTAATAGGTCGTGCCGTAGTTGATCTGCCCGTTGCCGTGCGTCGAGCCGTGGCCGGTGTCGTAGCCGGCGATCATGACGACCTCTTCCATGTAGCCCGTGTCGGGCATGGTGAACTGGTCGTGCATGAGGGTCTTGTCCAGGATGTTCTGGAGCATGGTCGTGTTGGTCGCCGACATGCGGCCGTAGTAGATGTCCGGCACGATGTCGCCGTCCACGGCGCAGTAGGGGCGGTCCGACGCGTCGCCGCTCACCGAGAAGGTGGGAACCTGGGCGACGTCGCCCACGAAGACGACGAAGCTCGGCGCCGGGTTCTGCGGCGTGGCGTTGTTGTAGAGGTCGTGGATGTAGGACTGGATCGAGCCGGTCGTGGTCCCCACCTCGGGCGTGCCGGTGATGGCGAGGATGGTGTTGAAGCCCCGCTCTGTCTTCCAGGCCACGTAGTCCGCCAGGGTGGACTCGAACATGGGCGGCGCCACGACGACCATGGTGACCACGTCGCTCATCAGGTCGGGGTAGCTGTCGTGCAGCCCGCGGTAGCCGGCCACCTGCCCGTAGACGGGCTCGAAGAAGGGGCTGCGCGTGGCGGCCTTGAGCTGGTCGCCGCGCGCGTGGTCGGCACCGGGGAAGGTCAACTCGAACTCGATCTCCGCGGCGACGAGGAGCTGCCCGGTGGCGGGGTTGTAGCGCACCGGCGCCACCTCGGTGCGGCCCAGCCGCACGGAGCGCAGGCGGCCCATGTCCTCGGTCCGGACGTACTCGGCGCCGAAGTAGCGGTCCTCCTGGTAGCGCGCGGCGTCGAAGTGGAAGGGCAGGCTCGCCACGTCGGCGCTCTTGGACACGCTGGGCTGGGCCGGCAGCACGGGCAGCGTGATACCGGCAGCCGCCAGGTCTATCTCCCGCGTCCGCAGATTGAGAACCCGCACCTGGACGTCCGCCGCGAAGGGGATCTCGAAGAGCCGGTTCATCATCGGCAGTTCGGGCTCGCCGATGCGCTTGGAGGCGTGAAAGCCGGGCAGCTCGAGGCGGACGAAGTCGCCGCCCTTGGTGCTGACCTGGGTGGCGAGGACCTCGCCCACGGTCGCCCGGAAGCGCAGGGCGTCGTCGCGCTGCTCGAGCAGGGTGATGGCCGTCCGCTCGCCGACCGTAAGGGTGATGGTGTTGGCCAGTGCCGTCGTCGCCGCGAGGAGCAGCAGGCAGGCCCCGAGTATCGGCAATGCTCGCATTCGCATGGGGCTGAACTCTCCTTCAGGAGGTGAAACATGGGGATCGCGCTGGCGCGCTATGGATACGTCATTATACCATGTGCGCTGGAACACCGACAAGAAAGGCCGGATGGCCGCTGTTCGCAACGCAATTGAGAATTGCAGCAGGATTGCAAGACGGTTAACTTGTGGCGGCCGGCCACCGATAAACAGGCCGGCACAGAGCCCCCACCGGGCAACCGGAAGAGAGAAAGAGGTTCCCCCATGGCGATCCGCGTCGGAATCATGGGCTTCGGGCGCATCGGCAGGAACCTGCTGCGGCAGACCTGCCTGCGCGAGGACATCGACATCGTCGCGATCAGCGACCTCGGCACGCCCGAGTCGATGGCCTACCTGCTGAAGCACGACACCATCTACGGCCGCTTCCCCCACGAAACCCGCCTGGAGGGCCGCTACCTGATCGCGGGCCGCCAGCGGTCGCGACTCATGCGGGGCGTCGCCCCCGTGGACATGCCCTGGGACGCATTCGGCGTGGACATCGTCGTCGACTCCACGGGCGTCTACCGCCGCCGCGCCGACCTGGAGGGCCACCTGGCCAGCGGCGCCCGGAAGGTCATCCTCAGCACGCCGGCCCTGGACGAGATCGACCGCACCATCATCCACGGCGTCAACGACGACGCGCTCGCCCCGGCGGACGCCATCGTCTCCTGCGCCAGCGCCACCACCATCGCCCTGGCCCTGACGCTGAAGATCCTGGACGAGGCCATCGGCGTCGAGCACGCCATGATGACCACGGTGCACGCCTACACCAGCGACCAGAAGCTGTCGGACTCCGTCACGCCCGACCTGCGGCGGAGCCGCAGCGCGGCCGAGAACATCATCCCCAACTGGACCTGGTCGCCCGAGGTCGTGGAAGCCATCATGCCGTCCATGAAGGGCCGGCTCGACGGCATGGCCGTCAACGTGCCGGTGGCCAACGGCTCCAACCTCGACCTGTCCACCCAGCTCTCCCGCGGCGTGGAGATCGAGGAGATCAACGCGGCCGTGCGCGAGGCGGCCGCCGGCCCGCTGGCGCGCTACGTGGACTACGCCACCGAGCCCATCGTCTCCAGCGACGTCATCGGCAACGACCATTCGGCCATCTTCGACTCGCTCGCCACCCTCGCCCTGCCGGGCGGCCTGGTGAAGACCATCACCTGGTACGACAACGGCTGGGGGTATGCGAGCCGCATCCTGGACACCGTCGCCGCCATGGGCGCCTTTCTCGCCAAGGAGGTGGGCTGATGAGGATCGCCATCAACGGCTTCGGCCGCATCGGACGCAGCGTCTTCCGCATCCTCAACAAGATGGACGGCATGGAAGTGGCGGCCATCAACGACATCACCGACAACGAGGCCCTGGCCTACCTGCTCAAGCACGACACGGTGATGGGCCCCTTCCGGGACACGCTGGAGGTGGACGGGGACGTCATGCGCACCAGCGCGCAGACCGTGAAGATGACCGAGATCCGCGAGCCCGCCGAGCTGCCCTGGGAGGCCATGGGCGTCGAGTACGTCATCGAGGCGACGGGCCGCTTCCGCAAGCGCGCGGAGATCGCGAAGCACCTGGAGGCCGGCGCCGGCAAGGTGGTGCTCACCGTGCCGGCCAAGGACGAGATCGACTGCACGGTGGTCCTCGGCGTCAACGAGGCCGACCTCAAGCCCGAGCACCGCATCGTCTCCAACGCGAGCTGCACCACCAACTGCCTGGCGCCCCTGGCCAAGGTGCTCCACGAGAGCTTCGGCATCGAGAGCGGCGTCATGACGACGGTCCACGCCTACACCAACGACCAGCGGCTGGCCGACGTCCCCCACACGGACTGGCGGCGCAGCCGCGCGGCCGCGGAGAACATCATCCCCACCACCACGGGGGCGGCCAAGGCCGTCGGCAAGGTGCTGCCGGCCCTCGCCGGCAAGCTGGACGGCATGGCCATGCGCGTGCCCATCCCCGACGGCTCCATCGTGGACCTGGTCACGGTGCTGCGCGACGCGGTCACCGTCGAGAAGGTCAACGAAGCCGTGCGGGAGGCGGCGGCCAAGGCGCCTCTGAAGGGCATCCTGCTCTACTCGGAGGACCCCATCGTCTCCAAGGACATCGTCGGCGACCCGCACTCGTCCATCTTCGACGCGCCCTTCACGCGCGTCGCCGGCGAGCACTTCGTCAAGACCCTGGCCTGGTACGACAACGAGTGGGGCTACTCCAACCGCGTGGTGGATCTGCTGAAGCTGATGGACGGCCTCCACTAGGCCGCCTCTGGCGGGGGTCGCCGCGCCGTCCGGGACCGACGCGACGCCGCTGGCGGCCGCCCCGGGCGTCCGGCGGGCGCGGCGCCGCGCGTGATCCGCGCGACACGAAACGGAGCGGCGGAGCCGGGACCGTGGTCCCGGCTCCGCCCGAAGAAGCCCTCCCCTGGACGCGTCCCGTTTCGTCCGTCCCGCACACCCGACACGCCGTCGGGGAGGAGCCATTTCCATCGGCCCGGCACCGCCGGGCCCGGCACCCGCCTAGTCCCGGGACAGGGCGCCGAAGAGTCCCAGTTCCTTGGGGCCGCGGTTCGCGGGCGCCTCCACGCACCGGAAGATCCGCTCCACGGCCAGGTAGGCCGCCGCCAGGGCCAGCGCACCGAGGATCCACAGGGCCGGCGCGCCGCCGGGCACGTCCCAGGTCAGGTGGCGCCACCCGCCCTGCCCCACGGCCTCGAACTTCCAGAAGGGCATGACGCCGGTGATCGACAGCAGGAAGGGCGCCATGTACCCCAGCAGGAGGAGCACCATCACCACCACCAGGGTCACCTTGCGCGCGCGGTCGGAGACGCGCGAGCGGAAGGCGCCCGCGTAGATGGCGATGGCCGCCAGGTAGGCGAGCCCCACCCCCAGGAAGAGGACGGGGAAGTCCCGCCCGCCGCCCTGCGGCGCGAGGTCCGGGTAGTCCCACTCGAGGGTGAGCCCGCCGGCGGCCACGTGCGCCGCGCCGTTCTCGTCGGTGACCAGGTAGCGCACGCGCAGCTCCTCCGGATCGATGTCCGCGCCGTAGATGGTCTTCACCGCACGGCCGAGCTGCCAGGCCACGAACTCCGGCGAGCTGGCGGGCGTCGTGGTGTAGGGCTTCCAGATGACGGCCTCGCCGCGGCTGGCCAGGGGCCAGGTGCGGGGGGCGACCCTCTCTCCCCAGGGCGCCACGATGTCCGGCGGCGCGCCGTCCCAGGCCACCTCGAGGTACTTCACGGGCACGAGGAGGCCCCAGCGGTCCTCCGCCTCGCCCCAGTTGATGCGCTGGCGCGGCTCGGCGCTCAGGGCGGCCGCGACGGTGCCGGCGGCGTAGCCGAGGCCCGCCACCAGCATGTGGGGCAGCACGATGGCCGCGAAGATCGCGCGGCGGCTCACCGGCAGGGGATCCAGCGGGTGGATGCCTCTCATGGCCAGGCCGAGGGTGCTCGTCATCACGTAGGCCGTCATGAAGACCATGGGGATGCGGAACTCGTCCCCGGTCACGTTCTGGCCCAGGTAGCCCGACAGGAGGAAGCCCAGGACCAGGACCATGGGATAGATCAGGTAGAGCAGGGCCGCCCGCTTGCCGTAGAGGAGACCCCACACGGCGCGCGCCAGGAGCCGGCGCCCGCCGGCCACGCGCACGGGCCCCGCGGTCGCCGGCCGCGCGCGCCCGTCCGACGGCTCGGCCGGGGCGGCCAGCCAGACCGCCGGCACCCGGCCGTGGATCCACCAGCCCAGACCGAGGGCCAGGGCGGCGGGCAGCAGGGCGGTCCAGGGCGCGCGGACGGCGAGCAGGAGCAGGGCCGGCAGGGCCACCAGCAGCAGCGGCAGGGCCGAGGCCAGGAATCGGCCGTCCAGGGGCACGCGCCGCTCGGCGGGCCGCAGCGCCTGGAGCAGGACGACCGCCAGGGCCAGGACGGCCGCCGTCAGGGCGCCCATGACGAGGAGCGTGCCGCCGTCGGGCAGCGCCGCGCGCGCCGCGGGCGGGAAGTACGGGCGGAGCAGGGCGAGGACCACCAGCGACAGGGCGGGGAAGCTCAGCGCCCCCAGGAAGGTGGCCCCGGCGTGAAACAGCCAGAGCCGGCGCGTGCTCAGGGGCAGGGACAGGGCCAGCCGCCGGCAGCGCGTGCGCGCCAGGGGCGTGAGCAGGTAGAAGACGGCGCCCAGCCACGCGACGAGGAGCAGGGACTGCCCGGCGATCTCCGGCTGGACGTGGCCGCCGCGCGTGACGAATCCGACGACGAAGGTCATGCCCAGCACGATGTTGGTCGCCAGGACCACGGACAGCAGGAACATGCGCCAGGAACTGAAGGCGGGATCCTGCCGGAAGAGGGCGCCGTTCACGACCTGCCTCCCACCAGTTCGATGAACATCTCCTCCAGGGGCAGGCTCTGGCAGCGGGCCTCGGCGACGCCCAGTTCCGCGGCCAGGCGCTCGCGGCAGGCCGCGGGCCCCTCCCGGACGATGGCGCGCCAGGCCCCGCCCTGCTCGCGCAGACCCAGGCAGCCGGGCATGGCGCGCAGGCGCTCGCCGTCCACGGCCGCCATCGGCACCAGGGCCAGGGAGAAGCCCTCGCGCAGTTCGTCGAGGGGATTGTCCAGAAGGACGGCCGCGTCGTGGAGCAGCACCACCCGGCCCGCCATGCGCTCGACGTCCGTCATGTGGTGCGAACTGAAGAGGATGGTCGTCCCCTCCTCGTTGAGGAGCTGGATGGCCGTCTCCAGGAACTCGCGCCGCACGGCGGGATCCAGGCCGCCGGCCGGCTCGTCGAGGACGAGCAGTTCCGGCCGGTGGGCCACGGCGCAGAGCAGCGCCACCTGCCGCGCCTGGCCCTTGCTCAGGGTTCTGATGCGCGCGCCCGGCGGCACGGCGAAGCGCTCGCACAGGCGGCGCTCGAGGGTCTCGTCCCAGCTCGGGAATAGCTGGCGGTGCATGGCGATGACCTCGGCCACCTTGAGGAACTCCGGCAGGATCTGGTCCTCGGAGACGTAGCCCACGCGCTGCTTGACGGCCAGGGGGTGCTCGCGCGGGTCCAGGCCGAACAGGCGCACGGCGCCGGCCTGGGGAGCCAGCATCCCCATGGCGATGCGCAGCAGCGTCGTCTTGCCGGCGCCGTTGCGGCCCAGCAGGCCGATGACGTCGCCGCCGTCCGCAGCGAAGCCGACGCCGTCCAGGACGGGCTCGCCCTTGCGGTAGGCCATGGTGATCTCGTGGAACTCGACAGTGCGCATGATCGACTCCTTGTGGACTCCTAGTACTCCTCGTGGAACCGCCGCCGCGACAGGCGGGGCGGAATCTCGATGCGGGCGAACCGCTCCTGGGCGATCCAAAGCCCCAGGACCAGACAGACGGGCGCCAGCGCCCAGAGAACGCCGGCCGGAAGGGCCAGGGCCTCGGCCCCGTTCCGGACGAGGATGAGGACCAGAGCGCCCATGGCGCCGATGTCCACCAGTTCGCTGGCCCCGCCGATCACCAGTGCGATCATCAGCGCCACAGGCAGCCCCGTGGCCAGGATGGTGCTAAGCCGCCGCCATGAGCTGTTTCGCGGGGACCAGTGCCCGAGGCCGATCGCCAGCAGGAATCCCGCGCCCAGAGCGGCAAGGCAGGCGCCGAGGGCGCGCGTGCGCGCGTGGATGGCCGACCCAAGTCCCACGCTGGCGTCGGGCGTGAAGCCTCCGCGGGCGATGGCCGCCAAGTAGCCCGGCGACAGCGGACGGTCCGGATCCGAGATCGAGGCCGGCGCCCGCACGCCATGCACGTCCGCGATGGCGCGCCAGATCTGCCAGTCGATGAAGGCGGGGCTGCTTGCCTCGCCGTGCTCGTAGGGATGGTAGAGCATGGTCCCGCCCAGACGAGTGAGGGGCCGCGCCGCCGGCCGGTGCGCCTCGCCCCACGGCGCGCGCACCAAGGGAACCTCGCCCGCCGGCGCGACGCACCAGAACTCGCGGGGCACCTGGACCTGCCGGTCCCAGTAGCCGACCAGCGTCGGCGTGTAGGGCGCCAGGCGGTAGCGCAGCTCGCCGGCTCCGAATCCGAGGGCGAGGCAGGCCAGGGGAGGCAGGACGGCCGCCGCGAACAGGCGGGAGCGGCTGATGGGCAGGGGGTCCAGGCGGTGGAGTCGGCCGACCGACTGCCCGAGGACGCCCCACAGCAACGCCGCCGCCAGCAGGATGAACGGCAGCATGTTGCGCGGCGTGTGCAGGTCCTCCACGAGAAGGAAGCCGTAGTACGTCAGGATGAGCAGGAGGATCACGGCGAGCGGATGAGCGTGCAGCACGCCGAGGATCGTCCGCCATCGGAGCCATCGACCGCCGGAGCGGCGAACCGGCGACGTCATGACGCTGGCCGGCTGCGCCTCGCTCCGCGCCGGCGGGCACCCTGCCGCGTCCCTCGCTCGGCCCGCCCGCGAGTCGCCGTCAGGCATCGCTGGCGCGCCGGCCGTCAGGCTCCAGGTGGTGGGAAGGCACCACCAGTTGCAGGCGCCCGTCAGGAGCACCGCCGCCAGCAGGCCTGCGAGGAAACCCGGGTGCGGCGGACTCACCAGCGTCAGCCACAGGGACCCGGCGGCCAGGGCGGCGATGTAGGCGACGTAAGCCGGGCGCGCCGGGATGCGGTGTTGCAGGCGCGCCGGAAGCTGGGCCGCGAGTTGAAAGAGAGCCAGCACGCCCCAGACGCGCACGCCGAGGCGGACCGTGCCGGCGTCGAGGAGAGGCAGGCCGCCGCGCCAGCCGCGCTGCGCGACCGCGAGGGTGACGAGAGCCACGGGCAGCAGGCTCATGGCCAGCTGACAGGCGGCGCGCAGGGGCCAGACACGCCGGGGCGACAGGGGCAGAGCCAGTGCCAGGCGGCTGCTTCGCGTCCAGAAGTTCGTGATCAGCGTCGCCCAGAAAAACCAGAGCCACGTCATGACGAACTGAGCCAGGATCCGACCGGGCTGCGTGACGAGGGGACCGCCGCCCAGGTCCGGCGGCTCGGCGCCGGCGCCCGCGCGTATGACGATCCCCAGGACGGCGGAGATCAGGATGACCTGCCAGAGGCTCCGCCAGGCCGGATCCCGGCGCAGCAGCAGCCAGCCGAGCCGCGCGACAGGTGCCGGGTTCGCCCGGGCCGTCATGGTCCATCCTCCTCCGATGACGCGCCGCCGTCGCTCCCTCCGGCGGACGCGCCGGGCAGGCCGTCGCCACTCTCGTCAAGGCCGCCGCCGGCCGCGCCGCCGTCGCCGCTCTCGGCGAGCAGGCGGCGGAACAGGTCCACCGCCTCGTCGTCGCCGATGCCGAGCTGGCGCGCCATGGTCACCGTGGGCGCCAGGCTCTCGCCGAGCTGCTCCAGCTTCCGGTCCTTCAGGTCGTCGCCGGGCAGGGCCTTCACCACGAGGGGGCGGCCGGGGCGCCGCTCCACGATCCCCTCGCGCTCCAGGTAGCTGTAGGCCTTGCTGATGGTCATCGGGTTCACCCCCAGCTCGGTGGACAGGGCGCGCGTGGAGGGCAGCTCGTCACCGGGCTTCAGGAGCCCGGACGCCACGTGGAACTTCACCTGGTCCATGAGCTGCCGGTAGACGGGCACGCCGCTGTGGGGGTCGACGACGATCAGCATCGGCGCCCCCTCACCGCAGGGGGGGCTGCCAGGCGCCCCGCGAGAGCCCGCTCTCCACGAGGCCCAGCAGGACGTCGACGATCACGCGCAGGGCGCGGACGCGCTTGCGCAGCACGCGCAGGGGGGCCGGGCCGGGATCGTCGCGGTCCGGAACGGAGTCGGCCGGGCTCGCTCCGGCCAGGCTCGTCTCGGCAGCGCTGGCGGCGCCAGACGCCGCCAGGCTGTCCGCCGGCCGTGCCGCTTCCGGCGCGGCTGATTCCGCGGGGGCCGCTTCCGGCGCGGCCGCGGCGCCGGGAGCGCCCAGGGCGGCGCCGGCCGGACGGGCCACGTCCTCGCCGGCAGGCGCGGGGGTGGCGATACCGGCGGCCAGGAGGAGCAGGGCCGCCAGGAGGATTCGCCGCTGTCTCGTATGCCTTGTCATCGCTTCACCTTCTCGGTCTTCCGGCCCGCGGGGCGGGTCCGCTGTGCGCTCGGTGAATGAGCATCGTAATACACTGGGATACTCTACATTGTCCGACTGTATATGTCAAGTAATGCACCAAGAAAATCCATGGAAAAATCGCAAGCGACTCTATTTCAGTCACTTGCGATGGCGAAGAAGGCGGGCGCGGCGGCCCGGCGGCTGCGCTCAGGCGCTCGCGGCGGCCGCCCGGCGGCGGCGCTGGGCGCGAGCCATCTCCAGGAACATGCCCAGGTCCCGGTCCAGGTCGGCTTCCGTGCCGTCGAAGTAGAGGCTGCGGATGGGCAGCCCGCCCAGGTCGCGGCTCATGCGCGGGTAGACGGCCTCGCTGATGATGCCGTTCATGCAGGTGAAGGGGCTCACGTCCACGATGCCGTCGATGCCCAGCTCGTGGAGCCAGAGCACCTTGGCCACCGACAGGGTCATCTCCCCCAGGCAGCCCCGGAAGGGCAGGTAGGGGTCGGCGGCGTCGAGGAAGCGCCGCATGTCGTGGGGCTCCTCGCGGCCGGCGAAGTCCTCGCGGAAGGGCGCCAGCAGCACGCCCTCGTCGGCGGTCTGCACGCGCTCGGCCAGCAGCATCTTGAGGGCCTGGCCGCTGAGGCGGCGGCCCTGCTCGGCCAGCAGCTCCCGCCGCATGACGCGGGTGTAGTGCACCCACTCGGTGATGTCCGACAGCCAGGCCTCGCCGCCCAGGCGCTCGATGCGGCGCACGACGTACTCGTTGGAGAACTCGTTGAGCCGGCAGAAAATCTCCCCCACCACGCCGATCAGCGGCCGCTCGCCGGGATCGCGCGGCAGGGCCCGCAGCCGGTCGCGCACCCCCGTCAGGGCCGCGACGAGGCCCCGCATCAACGGGCCGCGCGACAGGTCCGGGTCGGCCAGGACGCGCTCGCAGTCGGCCAGCCCGGCGTCGACGACGCGGTCCACGGCGCCGGGCTCCAGCTCGTAGGGACGGTGCATCAGGCGCAGCTTGCGCAGGATGTCCGCGGTCACCAGGGCCCGCCAGGCGCGGCGCTCGAAGGCCGCGTCCAGCTCGCGCAGCTCCTCGTAGCCGTAGCGGCTCGAGGGGCTGATCACCCGCACCTCGGGGCGGCCCATGTCGCGGAAGATCTTGCGGAAGAGGTGGGCGTACTGGCCGAAGCGGCAGGGGCCCTCGGCGTTGGGCAGGAAGAAGCAGGTGCGCTCGGGGTCGCAGCCGGGGTCCTCCAGGACGCGCAGGAAGTTGCCCAGGGTGACGTGGGCCGGGTAGCACTCCTCGCCGCTCAGGTGGCGGGCGGCCAGGGCGCGGGTGCGGGCCGTCGAGGGCGGGCTGACGCGCGCGTCCACGCCGAGGGAGCGGAAGGCGGCGGCCATGAGCCGCGGGCCCTCCTCGCTCATGCGCGGGATGTAGAGGACGCAGCCGCTCAGACCGCGGCCGCCGCGCGGCGGCTCCACCATCGCAGGACCCCCTTGCTGTCCAGGTAGGCCTCGCAGCGCGTCAGGGCGCCGGCGTCGTTGGCGTGCCCGTCGAACTGGAGGGTGAGGAAGGGCCGGCCCGAGGCCTCGCGCACCCACTTGCGCACGAAGGAGTCCGGCCCGCACTTGAAGTTGGTGATGTAGACCAGGTGCAGCTCCGGATGGCGCGCGGCGTAGCGCGACGCCGCCAGGATCTGCCGGCCGAAGTGCCAGAACATGTTCGGGTGCAGGTCGCGGACGCTCTCGCGGCGCAGGTCCAGGAAGTCGAGGGGGATGGCGTCCACACCGTAGAAGTCGCGCAGCTTGCCCGGGATGCCCAGGTTGACGCCGTCGTCGTAGAGGTTGTAGGGCCGCCCCAGCAGCAGCACGGCCTCGCGGCCCGCGGCCCGCAGGGCGGCCAGGGCCTCGCGCCCGCGCGCGCGCTGCTCGTCGTCGAAGATGCGCTGGGCCGACAGGGCGGCCGCCGCGGCGGCGTCGGCCTCGCGGGGGCCGGCGCCCAGGCGCGCCGCGGCCGGGCGCAGGGCGCGCCGCACGGCGGGCAGGCCGTCGCGGAAGCGCACGCGCGGCACGAGCAGGCGGTCCTTCTCCGGCTCCACGGCCGCCGCGCTGCGCACGACATAGGGCAGCGTCTGCCCCCAGGGGCAGAGGTAGCTCTCCACCTGGTCCGGCGAGGACTCGGCGTCGATGACGTTGGGCAGCAGGACCAGGTCCACGTCGTCGCGCTCGAGCAGGGCGACCACGTGCCCGTGGGCCACGGCCACCGGGTGGCAGGGCTCGGCGACGGCGTGTTCGCTGCCGGCCTGGGCCAGCTCGCGGTTGGTGGGCTCGCTGAGCACCACCTCCGCCCCGAGGGAGCCCAGCCAGGCGGCCCAGAAGGGGAAGCGGTCGTAGTAGTACATGGCCCGCGGCACGCCCACCCGCGGCGCGCCGTCGCGCGCCGGGCCCCGCGGCACGCAGGCCTCGAGGCGGCGGCGCTTCCAGGCCGTCAGGTCCTCGAGGACGGGGCGCAGCTCCGTGCGCGCGCGGCGCCGGTAGCGCTCGGAGCACTTGTCGCCCCAGTAGGTCTTCGTGCCGTCGACGGTGAACTCCTCGATGTCGCAGCGGTTCGTGCAGCCCTTGCAGGTGAACTTGCGCAGCTTGTAGTCGATGGCCTCGATGTCCCAGCCGCGGAAGGTGCTGGCCGCGCGCGTGGCCCGGGCCTTCTCCCGCGCCAGCAGGGCCGCGCCCACGGCGCCGAGGACGCCGTTGTGGGGCGGCACCACGATCTCCTGGCCCAGGACGCCGGCGAAGGCCGCCGCCACGGCGTCGTTGTACGCCGTGCCGCCCTGGAAGAAGATGCTCTCGCCCACGTGCCGGCCGCCGACCACGCGGTTCAGGTAGTTGAGGACGATGGAGTGGCACAGGCCGGCGCAGAGGTCGGCCACGCCAGCGCCGCGCTGCATGCGGGCGTTCAGATCCCGCTCCATGAAGACCGTGCAGCGCTCCCCCAGGCGTACCGGCGCCGGGGCCGACAGGGCCAGGCGCGCGAACTCGTCGCGGATGGACACGCCCAGGCGCTCGGCCTGCTCCTCGAGAAAGGAGCCCGTGCCGGCGGCGCAGGCCTCGTTCATGG